>Ga0214543_1011600_pt1 | contig 12248 bp, 5 predicted proteins | sample CNSS2metaG_FD_160094 | JGI IMG/M metagenome (GOLD analysis project Ga0214543, IMG submission 160094) | Root nodule microbial communities from cowpea collected in UCLA plant growth center, Los Angeles, California, USA - CNSS2 | ecosystem: Host-associated > Plants > Roots > Nodule | place: USA...
CTCCCCCTGTTCCGGTCATGGAATAGATGAAATAAACCCCAAAATGGATTTTTGTTCAAGAATGAAATCTTATTGGAACTGTCCAGTTCACCCTTTGGAACCATATCACATCCTCGATAGGATGAATTGAGACGGAGATTGGAAGGTGCATATAGTTACATAATAAAAAAGGGAAGATTCATGAGAGGAGGAATTCTGTTTTTTTACTATAGAGGGAGAAGGCACTAGAAGTCAGAGAGCAAGAGACTAGAACTCAGAGAGCAAGAGAAATCGGTGACGACAAAAGGAACATCATTGAGAAACTGCCAGGGGTATTAGAAAGGATCCACTAAAGGTACACTTTGGAACACTTAGGTGTGAAAATAATTGATGTTGGCGTGAACTGATGTTGTGTTCCTATATCACTGTTTATCTGTTGGATTGTTCATCATGAAGATGTGTTTTATGAATTAAATGTGTTACTTAATGTTTTTTCCATTCTCCCTACAACAAAAAAGAAAGATCAGAAAACTCATTCATAAATCGGATTGGTTCATTCTTGCTCACCATTTTCATCTCGCACCTACATAAAAAACCATAAAAAATATATTCACAGTTATTATGCCTACTTTCATCTTCTCCCACATTCTTCCAACTACACCACCATAATCCATCTTCTTTTCATTTTCGCTCCACTCCATTATCTCAACACGAACAACACGAAAACCAAACCAACAATACGGAAATAACCCATCACCATCTTCATCTCGCATCTGAATAAAAACCAAAATAAAAAACCGAGAATCTCCATTCACACCCAAATACGGATCTGTTTTCCAATCAGTCACACCCAAGCACAAATCGAAACGAAAAATACTGAAGTGAGTGAGATAAAACCATCGTCGGCGGCAATGTCGCCGGCGAGTCGGAGTCTCAGATGGAGGTGATCTTGGTCGCGGCGGCCAGAAGGTTGGTTCCTTGGTGCTCGCGGACTCAGTCACGGTGGTTGGCACGACGGCTGGAATCGCTGACGGTAGTCTCCGGCGGGCAGGGCCGCGCAGCCGCAAAGGGGATTGGCGATGTCATGTGGTTACGCGAGGAAGAAGATGCTCCTGTCTCGCGCGTTTCGAAGACGAGTTCTCGCTGACGACGACAGTGGCGTCTCGCGCCGGCCGTTGGACGCGTGGTGGTAGCATATGCCGCTGAAGTCGCGGGGACCTGCTGCAGGAACTCCATGGAAGCCGTTCGCGTGAGATGGTGGAGGAGGAAGCTGTGTTGAAGGTGAAGAAGAAACCCTCGTGGCTTCTGTTTTGCAGTAGAAAAGAGTTACATTTGGGCCACTTCACCTTTTTAATTTTCTCACCATGTACATTGAATCTGGCTATTGTTTTTGGTTGTTGGGTTGTCGCTGCATTATTCACTTCCTCGTGCACCTTCACAATTGCTAATCTCGCACCCCTGCACACACTTTTCATTCCTATTTTGGGCTTGTTTTATATTTTACTCGCCGCACTCCGTCTTTTAATACAAACACCTCATTTACTTCGTACACCTCCCATATGTGATAATCCTGCACCCCTGTATCTTTGTCTATTGTCTTTGGGCCCGTTGTATCTATTTTGTACACCCCACTAACTACTCATGTACCTCCATATTTTTGTTTTCCACTTTCACTCTTCTTAATTAAATTGTTTCTTTTTATTTATTTATTTATTTATTTTTATTTTGTTTTTTTATTATTTATTTATTTTCGTTTTTTTTATTTTATTTTTTTATTCCTAGAAAACCAAATATTTGAAAATTATTAAAAATTACAAAAAAAATAGAAAAATCTAAAAAATGAAAAATATTCTCTTTCACTTTATTGTGTATGTCAGGTCGCTCGCACCGTGTGACACTCATTTTTAAAAATACCAAAAATAGTTTTCTTTCCCTTTTAGTATTTGTCCGACCGCCCGCGTCGTGTGACACGTATTTTCAAGTAATTCAAAAAATACAAAAAAATATAAAATTTTCAAAATATAAAAAAAAACATCACCATTTTCAAACAAAGAGTCCTTGAATAGAACTACGTGATCTTTGATTCTCCACCGTGAGATACGTAGGAGCAAGGTCAGTCCTTCTCAGGTTCACCTCTAAAAAAAAATCAAATCTTTTTCTCATTTTTTTTCAAATATCTTTTCAAGAACTACGTAACCCTGATTTCTCACTTTAAATGAGAATACGTAGGACCAAGGTCAATCCTTGTCGGACCCAAAAATAAAAAAAAAATATTTTTGTTTCTTTTTAGTATTATTTGTGTCATTATTTTTGGGAAAATTAATATTTTGAAAATCACATCAACTTTGCATTTTTAATTAAAGGTACCGCCCTCGGGCGGGCGCGGTAGGGTGCTAACACCTTCCCTATGCCTAACCGACTCCCGGATCCAAAATCTGGTTTTTCGCAGACTTGTTTTATTTTTATGGTTTTTCATAGTTTTCCAGAATAACTATGATGGCGACTCCAAATCTCTTTTCAAACCCGTTTTCTTTTTCGATTCGCCTTCCCGTCGCGATTCCGGTTGCGACAGATTGATATGTTATGTAAATTTAACATCGTGCTAACTTGTTACAATGTAAAAATAATCACTTCTACTTGATTAAAAGGCTAAAGACATAGAAAAATATAAATCACAACACTAATCAAAATAACAAACCAATTATTGCTTTTTAACCTCAGAATTCATAATAAAATTATAGTGGAACCAACCCAAGAAACTTAGCCCTCCATGGAATCAAAATAACATCAAAATAAAAGAAGAGAATGTGGAGAGAGAAAAAGAAATTAGGTTCCCTAAAGGGTTCCTAAACTCCGATGTTCCAAACTTGTTTTTCTATTTCCCCTTGTCTCTTTATATAGGACTTGATTGGACTTGGATCTGAATTTTCTGTTGTTGAAATCTCTCAAATATCTTTAAAATAATCATAAGTATGATTATCTTTATAGTGGTTATAAATATCTAAAAATATTTGAGAGATATAGCCAATTTTAAAAATATTTAGAAAATATAGTTGGTTGATAATTTCTTATATAATCAAATAAATTAATTACTTAAAGATATATAATAAATTATCACTAACTAATATTTGCATTAATTTTCCAAATAAACCATTTTGCAATCCTCTAATCCAAATTTGCAGATAAATTCAAATATATAAATATTTGCATTTTATCCTCTCTTGTTTGACCAACTTTGACTGTTTTAATTGTTTGACTTATTTGCTTCCAATTAGGGGCTGACACATGGCAAGTCCTTATCCTCTCAAATGAGGCTTGTTGCAACTTTAAAGGTTTCAGCGTGGTGGCTTCAATGGTGGTTCAATTTGATGATGGGTTTGCTTCACGTTTTGTTGGTTGTTTCGATTTGTGAATGTTCAAATTTAGTGGCAGATTGAAGGTGGTTGATGCACAACAACTCCTTCATCAATGGGTGGTGGCACAACATGAACTGTTGTTGGTGGTTGCCTATGGTTTCTATTTGTGTGGAGAAGGATGGGAGGTTGAAGATGATGGGGTAGCAGCATGTGATTGGTCTGATTTTGTGAGTTAGGATTCTGACATGTGTCATGTTTTGATTGGTTCAAATTTGTGAGTGGATTGCCACGTGGCATGATCTGGTTAAGTTGTTTTAGTGAGTAGTATGAGGAGTGAGAATATATGTATTAGAGCGTGTAGGAGTAGGTTTTATGTGACCCATTTGAAAAAGGGAAGTGTATTAGTAAATTAAGGGTGTAAGACATAACTTTCCAAAACTTGCTGATTTTAGCCTTATTTGAAGGTGTTTTGTAACTTTAATCAATTTATTTTCACACCTTAGATGAACTTAATCTTAACTTCAGTTACATGAACAAACATTAGAATATCCAAAAATGATTTATGCAAGTAAAAAATATGTTTTAAGCTATTTTTATCTCACAATCTCAAATAGTCTAATACCATAAACCTCAATTAAATTAATATTTTAAGAATATAATTCAATTAAAAGCCCAAAATTAACCATTAGAGCATAAATAGGCATTCATCAGTAACATATGATCATAGCATGTGGACAACCACAAACAACAAACAAACACAAGGATAACCTTATTTGTTTTTTTTATAAAGTTCTATCATGCATTTCATCTCATGCAGTTCATCTCTCAATCATATATTCATTATTAGTTCACCATTCAACATCATGCACAAACCAAACACCCAATGTACAAAATAATATCATCTAATCCCAAATAATCATTCATTAGTACATTAAGACAAATAAAAACTAGACTTAATTCTAGAACACATGTATTGAGTCGAATACGCATGAAATCTTGCACTTTTCACGAAATCTCTATACACTAGATTTGCGCAAAATAAATTATGTGGTTCCACTTAGCACAAATCTAGTGGATTGAGTAAAAAGAATCGTTGTGGGTCCACCTGACACACATCTACCATGGCAAAGTTAATTCACTATACCATTGCCAAAATGGTTATCTTACTATAGGAACCTCTTTTAACTCTAACCACCTAAATTTCATTCTTTATATGAGTCAATGAGTTTAGTAGAGTTCATATGACTTAACAAACGAGACTCCCACTCAATACATATCCTAAAATTAAACAATGTGACAATTCTCCTTAAAATTAACCACATTCATATAATACACAATTAACCATACTTTTTAATCGAAACTTCAAACTAAAATCAAGAAATCATCACCATCAACACTATTCATCCCTTTTCATTGGTACAATTCACGTAATAACGTTACTGATTCACATTTCCCACATATATTTTTTGGAACTTAGGTTCAAGCTTTCTTTAACATAATATAAACCATTGTGATCAAATCAAGAAAAGCTTTCTATCATCATAACTCATGCAATTCAAAATATTTATCATTATCTATTTGCATGTTTGTCTATATTCAATTATTTAAAAGCACATTGTTAAATGTGTGCAACAACAATTTGTTTAACAAATTTTTTTTATCTTTAGCCAAGTTCTTAGGGAATTATTTATTTTAATTACTGAATTAAGTTAGTGGCTATTTTTAGGAAGTTTAGTATTTTACTGTTGTTACAATTTGTTATTTTGCTTATGTTCAAGATCTATATTTAAAACAAATTATTATTGAATAAAATGATCATCTTTCCTCCTATATGAATTTAATGTGCTTTCACAAACATATTGGTATCTAGAGCCTTCTTCTTTAGAGGGACCTGTGAGTGAACCGAGTGTAACCCATCACAAAAAGGCCAAAACACCTTGCTTTAATTTACCAATTAGATGGATTATGAAACACCATACATAACACTAGCACCCCCTTTGTTTAATGGTGATGATTATTATATCTGAGTAGCAAGAATGAAGGTCCATCTAAAGTCAAATCATGTTTGGGAAGTTGTTGAAGAGAACCATGAAGTTCCTCCCTTACCAGACAATCCAACATTAGCGTAGATGAAAAATCACAAGGAGAAGAAAGGAAGAAAGTCAAAGGAAAAATCCTCTTTGTTGGTTGTTGAATTGAAAGACATTTTCATTAGAATTATCACAATTGATTCAGCATTTAAAATCTATAATATCATGAAGGATGAATATGAAGGAGATGATAGAATTAAGTGAATACAATCCTTAAATTTCATTCGAGAATTTGAGATGCAGAAAATGAAGGAGTTTGAAATGATTAAAGAGTGTGCCAATAAACTTTGCGGCATTGCTAACAAAGTTAGATTGCTTGGCTCTCATATTCTCGACTCACAAATCGTTGAGAAAATATTGGTGATTGTCCCTGAAAATTTTGAGGCTACTAATATTTCCTTGGAGAATACAAAGCATCTGACAATACTTACTTTGGTAGAACTAGTAAATGCTTTGTAAGCCCAAGAATAAAGAAGGATGATACGAGGAGAGGGTTGTATGGAAGAAACATTGTAGGCTAAATTACAACTTAACTAAGGAGAGAAAAATAGGTGGAAGACATAAAAGAAGAAGAACTTCAACACCTAAGATGCAACCCACAACAATAATGGAGACAAAAACAAAGAATTTCCTCCTTGTAAGCATTGTGGCAAATTAGATCATCCTCCTTTCAAATGTTGGAGAAGACCCAATGTTAAGTGTGAAAAGTGCGACAAGTTACAACATCATGTTCGAATCTGAAAAAAAAATATTCAACCAAAAGATGAAACCCAAGTTACAGTTCAACAAGAGGAGGAGCAATTGTTTGTAGCAACATGTTTCTCTAGAAGCAGCTCAAGTGAATGTTTGTTAGTGGATAATGGTTCTACCAACCGCATGACCCATGATGAAAAACTTTTCAAAGAATTGGATAGATCACAAGTATCAAAAGTTAGAATATGCAATGGTGATCTGATTGTTGTTGAAGGAAAGGGCACTTTACCCATTAAAAGTTGTACAAATACAAAATTAATTCATAATGTTTTGTATGTACTTGAGATTGATCAAAACTTGTTAAGTGTTGTTCAATTGGTTGAGAAAGCATTTGAAGTCATATTTTAAAATAAGCATTATTTAATTAAAGATGTTGATTACAAACACATGTTTAGTATCAAAATGAGAGGAAAAAGTTTCTCATTTGATCGAATGAAATAAGAGCAACCTTCTTATCCAGCTGCGATAAATAGTATAGAAATTTAGCACAAGAGGTTGGGCCATTTTTACATGCAGATGTGTTGAATTTGTAGTGAAATGAGTTGGCTTATGGCTTACCTAAGTTGGCTTATGGCTTACCTCATTTGAATAAAACAAATTATTATTGAATAAAATTATCATCTTTCTTTTTGTTAGTTTAACGTGCTTTCACTAACATACACTTTATTTAATCATCATAAACATCAATCAAATCTCATGTTTCTATAATAACATCTCATCCAACCATCACAAATTCGCTCAATGAATTTATTTCTTGCCAACTAAACCCCATCCTGTAACAGGGTCTGCCTATTAATAAAACACTTTAGAAAAGCTTTTGATAATAAGCTTATCATATGTTGAGTACGAGTCGTCAAACTATGTTATAAATATTTTCACTATTAATTTTCTAATGGGATTGGTAAAACTATTTTATAAATATCTACATTATTCATTTTCTACGAGGATACCCAATAGAGAATGCATGTGTAAGAAAGGTATGATAATAATATAATTTATAATGGTTCAATTCGAATTACAATACATCTAATTCTCTAAAGCTAACAACAATGAGCTTTGTTGTTCAAAGCAAATTACAAGTATTATCACTATCCAAGTACTCAACGTCTCTTAGTTAATTACACAAAGTCTCACCAAGCTACCCACTTAACTCCCCCTCCCTAAGCTTAAGCATGATTACATAGGATCTCTCTAAGCCAAGTAATAAAGTTTTTCCTAACTAGACAACAATGAAATGTCAATGTTCACACTCTTTAGAGTGAATATGAAATATTATCTCTTTAGAATGGATATAAAATACACATTCTTATTGATTTAGAGAATATTACTTCCTAATTATGAAGAGTATACAATTAAGATCTATTTATATATTTTATTCGTCTAGAAGATTGTCTATATTTCTAACAGTTAAGGCTTATTAACATTTTTTTACATGCATGCACAGTTGATGATTATGTATTAGAACCTTAGTTATTCTTACATGGTTGGGCTTTCTTGTGTAAATTTCCAAAAAAGAACTATTGAAGGTTGTATACTTTAAGAGCATCTTGAATCATAGCTTTTTCAAAAGTCATGACTTACTACTAACTGTTAGGTTTATAAAGAGGGGTGTTACTGGGGAGAACAAACACCAATGAGACCTGAGCCCAACCACATAAGGCATTGACACCACTCTCAACCCAAAACCTTAAGGCAATGGGTTTATGGGTCTTTATTCTTTATATAGTGCTCTACTTTCCAATTTCTAACCAATGTGGGACTTAGACTCACACTTGGATTTCTAACCATCTCTCCATCAAGAGTGAGTCCCTTCAACCACATTGGTCTTAACGGGACACGCTTACACCATCGACTCTCATACCACTTATAGGTTTAGAAGGAGGGGGTATCATTGGGGAGAACAAACACCAATGAGACCTGAGCCAAACCATATAAGGCATTGACACCACTTTCAACCCAAAATCTTAAGGCGATGAGTTTATAGGTCTTTATTCTTATATAGTGCTCTACTTTCTCATTTCTAGCCAATGTGGGACTTAGACTCACACTTGGATTCCTAACAATCTCCCGCCGTTCTTTTTTCTTAACGGGACACGCTTACCTGACCCACACTGTCAGGAAGACTTTCAGCCGGTTTTAACCATCGGCTCTAATACCACTTGTTACGTTTAAAGAGGAGGGGGTATCACTAGGGAGATACAACACCAATGAGACCTGAGCCTAACCACATAAGGCATTAACACCACTCTCAACCCAAAACCTTAAGGCAATGAGTTTATGTGTCTTTATTCTTTATATAGTGTTCTACTTTCTCATTTCTAACCAATGTGGGACTTAGACTCACACTTGGATTTCTAACACTAACATCCTTTAACTTGTGGTAGGATAAAATAATTAAATTACACTCTCTAACTTTGTGACTGACTCTTTAATTCTATGAATGTCTTTGCATAACTAACAATACCAAGAAAGTGATTTCTCACATTTATATTTGGTACTTGTGTCAACATTTTAATGAAGAGTCGTTATAAGTTAACTTGTAGAACGTAGACAATACATCATCCAAATGATATGCCTACTCTAGTGCATAACATGTTTATGTTTATTTTACTTTACTTACATCGTCTAATGGCTAATCTTTATATAAGAACACACATGCACACACACATTTAATCTTAATTTTTTTCTTTTAAATATGAAATTAATTGGATATAAAAATAAGGAAGATATATAAAAAAAATTATAGTTTTTAGTTTTTCAAATCTAGTGTCAATGCTTTAATTTTTTTCATATCTTAGATGTTGTAATATTTTATACAAACATACACATAAACATACACACACAGTAATCATACATTTAAATTATAACTTTACATTTAATCTTTCTTACATATTCTTATGATTTTCTTTACTTTTTTATGTTATAGTGAATTTTGGACAATTTTTGCTATTTTTTTAGTTATATAACAAAAAAGAATATTAAGAGTGTTCATTGGATTAGATTACCTCATGATTTAACTCACTCAATTCAACCTAATTAGAATGAATTGAGTTTAATTTATAATTAGATCAAACCTTACTTAATCTACTCTCAGACGGATTAGTGATGGATTTATGAGTATATGCCCCTATACTTTATAAAAAAAAATTGAAATAACAAGACATACTTAATTTATTATATATTTAACTTAAGACTAGATTATAGTTTCATTTAAAAGGTTAATTATTTTTTCACTTGACATTAATACGCATGCCTATATTATCTTAACATATTAAACAAAAACTATAAAAACTCATAATAAATAATGGCTTAAGAAACTTAGCCACGTGACGCTTGTATTCTATCTTTTCCCATGGCAATCATCACATTCATTTTTATTAAACATGCAACTCAACTACTGCCTTCAATAAATATAATAATATTCAACTATTTATGTGGCCTTGCCATTTATTGTTTTGGAAAACCTTAAAATTCTAACTTTTTAAATTTAAGCATTTTTAATTAATTTTTATTAAAAATAATTGACCGTTTTCTTATTTATTTTAGTGTTGTTTCAATTTTATCGTATTTAACTCGTCAAATTTTATATTTCTTTGATGAAATATAAATCATTGATGAAAAAAATTCAGTATATTGTATTGATAATTTTAAATAGTAATGGAAGAAATATTTGAATATTGAGAAGAGAGTTAATTAAGGCAATGAAAAATATGATACCAAGATCAGCATCTTCTTTAATTTGTCTCTTCTTAGGGCATCATCTTGTTGCCATTTTTGCTTAAAAAAAATCACCAAAACATTGAAAGCATGAATTCAACACGCAGCATCAAATTTGGTTGCATTTGTACAAAACTCTTTCCTCAACGACAAGAACCTGCAACAATGGCAAGTAAATTCAGAAACAGACAAACCAAAAAGATAAGAAAAAAAACACGTGTGAACACGTGGAGAAAAATAAGTTGAGGTAGTTGAGGGAAGGTGAGAGGATATTTATGTAAATGAGGTCCCACATCGATTTTAACGCCCATCTTACCTTCCTTTTAAATGCATATAAAGTATATGCATTTATTTTTTGGGTTAAATATATAAGTAGAAATACAAGTCTTATGTTGTTTGTTTATCGTAGGAATTATCAAATTTATGAGAAAATTATGTATTCTACAAGATACTCATAAAATATGGATAGTCTTTTTTGGAGGAGAGATAAATGTTTTGGTACTGTTTTTAGAATGAGCTTAGTATTAGTAAGATCTCTTTTTTATGGTTTATAGGGATTGTTTAAGAAAAAGTTATATTTTTACGTTAGAGTACAAATTTTACCATTTAATTATTTATTTTTAAAATTCATTTTTTTAAATCCATATTATTTTGTATTTTCTATATAAGTTATTCTTTATTTTTATTTTTTTAATATTTTTTTTCTTTTTTAATTGGTGGTTTCTACTAGACTAATCCTATTCATTCTAATTTAAATATTATTTATCTTTTTGTTAGTTCTTTATTCTATTAAGGAATGTCATACTTTTTCACTTATTTTAATAATTGAGACAAATTTCTTTTAATTAGTCTAGTTAATGATTATTAATTTGTTAGACTAGATGATGTAACTTAAGATTTTCAAAATTTCTTTGTATTTTTTTTTCTTAGTTGGAGTTGTTTGAATAAATAGGTGTTACATATAGAGAGTTAATGTAAGAATTTAGAAAATGAACTAAGGGTAGTTGTGGTTTTTAAAAGAAATGATACTATAATATTTCAACATAGAAGGTTAAGGTTATAAATAAGTTTTTTATTAACTAAAGTTAGTTTTTATAAAAGTCATCATCTTTCTAAATTTTTTCTCTAAAATCTTCTTCTGCCTTTTCTCTACATTTCTAACCTCAATTTTCATCCTTTCGAAAATCAATGATCGTATGATTGTTTTTCATGAAGAGCTTTATACATTCACCCGATTAGAGTGAAGAATATAATAAGTTTACGTTTCACTCTTTTTGAGTTGGTTTTAGCTCTTTGAGTTGCATGTGTGCTATACTCCCATGCACGTGACTCAAATGTGCTTAAAATAAATCTATGTTGCTTTGTGATCATAGTGATATGTTTAGATTTTTAATCAAGGTTTGTCTAGTAAGGTCATCCTGTGAGAAATAAAGTTTTAAGTGACCAATGTGAGAAAAAAAAAAGGTGGTTTAATAAGATAAGGGAAGCTAGTTGTCATTTAATTCTTATTGATTATTTATGAAATGCGAATTGTATGATGATGGTGTGTGATGCATGGAGAAAGTGAATCTATCTTTAAATGTTTACTTTACCTATATGAAATTATTAGTTAAATTGATGCTTAATTTGTGATCAAGAATTGGCTTGATGCATGGTAATGAGCTAAATGAGAAAAATTGTGCTTGTTTGTGGAGTTTGATATTAAGTTATGAATTTCAATTGAATATGTGAAAGTGATTTTAGGATTATAGATTGCACTTGACTATACTTTTATGAAATGTTGTTGAATGAGAAATTTGTGATTGAATGTTATATTGATCATGTGATGTGAAATTTGAATTGAACCTATGGGATGGTACTTGGGACCTCTATTGAGTCATTTTAAACAAATTGGTATTGTTTTTTGACTTGGATAATGGATAAGAACCGCTCACTAAGCTAGTGCCAAATTTGAGTTTGGCAGATAGACACATGAAACTTTCTCATTAGCTGAGACAACCTTTGCTGGGCGATTTCGTGTTTCTTATTCTGAGTCATCTCAAAAAATTTGACATTCTCAATTCGTTAACCGTTGGATCAGACTAAAACTTTGACAACAAATGTTAGGCATATGGTTCTTCGTTTTGACCATTTTGATATACTTAAGTGAAATATTATAATTGAAGATTATGTTATTGCAATAAAAAATAAATGATAAATTATTAACACGTGAATTGAAATAAATAATAGTTGATTGATGTTATAAGATGATTTTGGAGTAAGGTATATATATATATATATATATATATATATATATATATATATATATATATATATATATATATATATATATATATATATATATTATAGTATT
>Ga0214543_1011603_pt1 | contig 12246 bp, 3 predicted proteins | sample CNSS2metaG_FD_160094 | JGI IMG/M metagenome (GOLD analysis project Ga0214543, IMG submission 160094) | Root nodule microbial communities from cowpea collected in UCLA plant growth center, Los Angeles, California, USA - CNSS2 | ecosystem: Host-associated > Plants > Roots > Nodule | place: USA...
AATAATTATTCATAATAAAAATTATTTGTCTATTTTATCATTTTATTAATTTTAGTAACTATTTTTATAATTCAAATAATTACACAAATATAAAAATAAAATGAACAACAAAACAAATAAAAAGTGCTAGTAATTGAGATATAATCACGTAGTAAATAAATGTAAAATGTGTATTTAACTATAATAATAATAATAACAATAATAATAGATAATAATAATAACACTAAAATAATATCGCGTAGTGAAAAAATAATAATAATACAACTACATATATAAAGAGATAAATAAATAAACAACAAAACAAATAAAATGGTCAAATAACTAAAAGATGATTCATTGATAGTAAGTAAAAGTAAAATGTGTATGTAAACATAATAATAAAAACAATAATTAATAATAATAATAACTATTATAATAATTATAGTTCTAATTAATAATAATAATAATCTATAACAATATATAAAGAGATTATCTCTTTTGTGTCCACATTTCAAATACTAATTTTACCCTTTAAAATATAATTATTTATAAAAATTTTGAAAATTGACTCTTACTTTTACAAACTTTTTTATAAAATTGTTTATCTTTGCTATTTTCTTTTTCTCTGTTTATCAACCGTTATTCTTTTATTTTTTATGATATATTTCACTTTACTTTTAATAAATATAATTTTATTTTATATATTATAACTTAATAACATTACATTATCATCACTTACTATAATATCACGTATATTTAAAAAATGCATACACACAGGCGCAATAGTAATAATAATAATAATAATAGTAATATAATAATAAAAAAAAATTAGTTAATAATAATAATAATAATAATACTTATAGTTAGTAGTAATACTAATCATAATAATTATAGTTAATAATAATAACAATAATAATTATTATTATAATTAGAGCTAATAATAATAATAATAATAATAATAATAATTAGAGTTATAATTGATAATAATAATAATAATATAATAAATATCATGAAAATTAGGTTATATTGTTGTAAATGTTATTATCAATTAAATGAATTTGTAAATTCAGTTTTAAATATAATAAATAAAATTAATATCACAATATTATGTAATTAATTGATTTTACAAAATAATTATAATAGTATATGACTCGTGTATCCAATTTTTTTATTTATTTCAAATACGTTTAGAATAATAATATAATTGTAATTATATTCATTTAACCATTAAAATAATAATAATATTAATATAAATTATAAAAATTTTAAAAGATTAAAAATCTATTTAACAAAAGTATTTAGTATAATAACATTTTTTATAATTAAAAAAAGCACTTATACTAATAACATCACTATGAATAGTAATAATATTAATAATAAAAATAATAATGATACTAATAATAACAAACAAATGATAATAATAATAATAATAATAATAATAATAATAATGTTTATCTTATAAATATTAATGTCAATGCAAATACCAAGGCTAATGTTGACATACTAATAATCTATAATTACATATAAAGATATATACAACAGCAACAAAACAATTAAGAAGGACAACTAATTGAGATATGATCTCGTAGTAAATAAAATTAAGATGTGTGTCTAACTATAATAATAATAATACCATTATAATAATAATATCTTGTAGTGATAATAACAATAATAATATCATTATAATAATATTCCGTAGTGATAATAATAGTAATAATAGTAATAATAATACACTAACTAAATATGTAAAGAGATACACATTTTTTATGTCCTTTTTTTTGTTTTTACTTTTTTATCCTCTTAATTATTTATTAAATTTAAATGATTATTCATAATAAAAAATTATTTGTCAGTTTTATTATTCTACTAATTTTAGTAACTATTTGTTTTCAATTCAAAAAATACCAAGACATAGAGATAAAATGAATAACAAAACAAATATAAAGAGCAAGTAATTGTAATATGATACCGTAGTAAATAAAAGTAAAATATGTGTCTAATTATAATAATAATAATAATACCACTATAATAATATTGCGTAATGATAAAAAAAATATATTAATACTACTACTACTAATAATAACAATAATAATAATATTAATACAACTACATATATAAAGAGATAAACATCTTTGGTGTCCTTTTTATTTTATCAATTTTATCCTCTTAATTATTATATTTTAAATTTAAATAATTATTTATAATAAAAAATTATTTTTCAGTTTTATTGTTTTACTAATTTTAGTAACTATTTTTTTTTAAATTGAAATAATTGTTCAAATGGAAAGATAAATGAACAACAAAACAAATAAAAATAATAAGTAATTGAAACATGATTCCTACATAGTAAGTAAAAGTAAAATGTCTAGGGATGTCAAAAAAATATGTACTCGTAAGTATCCGCAACGGTAGGAAACGAATATTAAAAATGGATACCCACGGGTACAGATATTTTTGATACTTGCATGTTAACTGAGCGGGTACGAGTATCATAGTATCCGTACCCGTGGATACCCGTACCTACTAAACTTTAATTCATAAAAATACCTATATATATATATATATATATATATATATATATATATTAGTAAAAAACATTGTGACCTAATTTTTTCTAAGCTGCACATCTTGTCTTTTCTTCTGTCTTCATTTTTCCAACTTCAAGTATTGGTACATTGTCTTCTTCTAGGTACACCCCTTGACATTATTCTCTTTCCTTTCTTTGAAATTGGGCATATACATCAAACCCTATATAGACAGTGTATGGTATGTTTGTTGTCAAATGATGGAATCAAAATAAGAATACTTAAAACGTGGCAGTTGAATTTTATTATTTATTTATTTGTCAGGAATCAATCGGAGAAAGTGAGTTTATTGATCAAAGCACTAATTAAAGAATTTTCATTGTGTTGAAGGTCACTTTATATTTATTTTTATAATTATTTGGACTTGTATGAACTTGAGTTTATTTGAATTTTATATTTAAAATTTGACAGTGATGTATTTTATTTTATTTCAATTTATGATTAAATATTTGTTTCTTAAATAATTTTATAAATATCCGCGGATACCCGTGGTTACCTGCGGATATGAAAAAAATAAGTGGGTACCTGACATATATGGGTACGGATACATGACAGATATTTATCCAGCATGTATGGTATGGGGGGACTACTACCCGTACCCTACCCGACCTATTGACATCCCTAAAAATGTGTATCTAACAACAATAATAAAAACAACAACAACAATAATAATAATAATAATAATAATAATAATAATAATAATAATAACTATTATAATAATTATAGTTCTTAATAATAATAATAGTAATATAATAATATTAGTACTATAATAATAGAAATAATTATAATTAATAATAATGATAATAATATTTATAGTTGATAGTAATAATGATTATTAATTATAGTTGATAATAATAACCCGTGATGGATCTTGACCAATAATTTTGGAGGAGTCAAAATAATTTATAGTAAAAAATTTTGAACTCATCAATAATTTATTCGGAATAAAAATCTCCAGTTATTCCTTTTTGAATGTAAATAACCATATTGCATTCAAGAAATTCATCTTTCATCTTATTCTGAATTTTGTTTTGATAATCTTCGTTGTAGAAAATGAAACATTAAGAGTTAAATAAAATGAATTAGAAAATCAATCAAGTAAAATATCGTTAATTTGTTTGTTTTTGTCAAAGATTGACATAATTCAATAATGGTTGACAAATCCTTCAAATTTGAATGAGTATGAACATCAACAATGAAATATTCGAGTGAAATTTTAAACTAATCATATATTTATCAATATACCTTTTTTTTTTAAGTTTAAGACAAAAAAAATAATTTATCATAATCTAATAAAAATTGAGATGTAATTACTAACAAAAATATATAATAGTAATAATATTATATATTACAAATAAGAGTAATAACTTTACTACTAATAATGTTAATAATACTAATAGTAATAATATATAATAGTAACATATAATAATAATAATAACTATTATTATTATTATTATTATAATAATAATACTAATATTTGTTATAATTTTACTACTACCACTATAAATAATATTTATAATAATATATTATTAATAATTTGAAATTTTAATACTTATAAAAATAATACAAATAATAATATATTTATAATTAATATTATAGTTGAAATCATATAGGAAAAAACGTTGAACTCATCAATAATTTATTCTGAATAAAAATCTCCAATTATTCCTTTTTGAATGTAAATAACCATATTGCGTTCAAGAAATTCATCTTTCATCTTATTCCGATTTTTGTTTTGATAATCTTAGTTGTAGAAAATGAAACATAAAAGTTAAATAAAATAAGTCAGACAATTAATCAAGTAAAACATCTTTAATTTGTTTGTTTTTGTCAAAGATTGACATAATTCAATAATGATCGACAAATCCTTCAAATTTGAATGAGTATGAACATCAACAATGAAATATTAGAGTGAAATTTTAAACTAATCATATATTTATCAATATACTTTTTTTTTAAGTTTAAGACAAAAAAATAATTTATCATAATCTAATAAAAATTGAGATGTAATTACTAACAAAAATATATAATAGTAATAATATTATATATTACAAATAACAGTAATAACTTTACTACTAATAATGTTAATAATATTAATAGTAATAATATATAATAGTAACATATAATAATAATAACTATTATTATTATTATTATTATAATACTAATATTTGTTATAATTTTACTACAATTACTATAAATAATATTTATAATAATATATTATTAATAATTTGAAATATTAATACTTACAAAAATAATAAAAATAATAGTATATTTATAATTAATATTATAGTTGAAATCATATAGTAAAAAACTTTGAACTCATCAATAATTTATTCGGAATAAAAATCTTTAATTATTCCTTTTTTGAATGTAAATAACCATATTGCGTTCAAGAAATTCATTTTTCATCTTATTCCGATTTTTGTTTTGATAATCTTCATTGTAGAAAATGTAACATAAGAGTTAAATAAAATAAATTAGACAATTAATCAAATAAAATATTTTTAATTTGTTTGTTTTTGTCAAAGATTGACATAATTCAATAAAGGTCGACAAATCCTTCAAATTTGAATGGGTATGAATATCAACAATGAAATGTTGGAGTAAAATTTTAAACTAATCATATATTTATCAATATACGTATTTTTTTTTTAAGTTTAAGACAAAAGAATAATTTATCATAATCTAATAAAAATTGAGATGTAATTACTAACAAAAATATATAATAATAATAATAATATATATTACCAATAAGAATAACAACTTTACTACTAATAATATAATGTTAATACTACTAATAGTAATAATATATAATAGTACCATATAATAATAATACTAAAATTTGTTATAATTTTACTACTATCACTATAAATAGTATTATTAATAATTAGAAATATTAATACTTATAAAAGTAATACAAATAATAATATCATTTATAATTAATATTATAAATGAAATCATAAATAAATGAAAAAAATAAAAACAAATTGATTTTTATAAGATTTGAACCCGGATCCTTTTTTACCAGAGTTTTAAAATGACGAAAAAACTAATTTTTATGACACGTGTCAATAAAAGAAAATGAGTATTGTAGTAATTTTGGTAGTATCTTCTTTTCTTAATATGTAATAGATGAGCTTAATGCTACTTACATTCAAACAACAAGAATTAATTGAAAAAAGGAATTTGATCATGATTTAAAATGTATTATTTTTTCTTAATAGTTTTTCTTTGGTGATCATTGAGAAATCAATAATTATAAAAAGAACTTATAATCTAACCATTAAAAAATTAATAATTAATGAATTTAATGAATTTCAATAATATATTCTGGAAATACTATGTATATTATTTAAAAGGACAATAAGAGTATTTTTATATTTCCATAACTGTAATCATGTTTGATCCGGCAATGTTATCGAACAATTTGCCTTGCAGCATCTATGCATCCCACAATAACTAAAACATTTTGAGAAATTTGATTTTTCAGATGAAACGAGATATCTTTAAGGTAATATTAATCTGCCGCGTGATAAAAAAAAGTTGAAGCACCGAGCCATTACTTAATGCCACCAATAGATGTAATTGGAGGACTAGTTTTTTATGCAGGGGTATTTTTTTAGGCAACCATTAAACAGGAAAAAACAAGAAAATTCGTACTACAAAACTCAATAACAACGTTGGATCCATTCCAGAATACATCTTTCCAAATTTCGGAATAATGTTCTTATTAATCATAATCTAAGGTCTCCTCCATAGGCTCAAAACTTCACAATAAACACAATAATAACCATACCAGGATGATAGGTTGGTTATTATAACATCGAAAGTTCAGACGAAGTTATTTGGGAATGAAAATAGAACAGAATGCAATGACAATAAGCCATCAAATCCTTCTTTGTCACTTCAGTTTGGTGAATAGCTTGGGCGCGACCTGCATTACAGGATTATGATCTTGTCACAGAATACACAAGCAAACCAAATGACTCTGCTTATTTACTGACTAAATAATACTTACACATTTGTCAATACAAAACCAATAATCAAAATATTGTCCAGTGCAGTGTTTCTGCCCGGATTCATCGCCATGTATCCTTTTAATGCACGCCTGTAGCAAATTAAACGACAACTTTTCTCAGCTAAAAAAAAGATCGAACAAAAAATTTGTCAATTTAACACTCACTTGGGTATATGTTCGTCTAACAAGTCAAAATCTAAGGTGCCCCACAAATGATATGAGTACTAGTTCTCTAGTAAAAAGAGAGGAGCGGAAGCACGAGGAAGTCCCCCATGAAATTTTTTCTCATTAAAACTGTAACTTCTAGGATTCCCTATGATTAAGTTCCTTTTGTACTTGTGTTTAAACACTACCAAAAATTATGTGAAAAACACTTAGGGATCAGTTAGAAGAGCTTATCTAGGCTTATAAACATACGCAATTGAGAAAGTGTTGGTTTGGGAGCAGTATCATGTAAAGCAAATTGCAAAATATCGTGGAAAGCCAATATTCCGCTATATCATAGAGTCACATACATTTCATATGCATATCATAATTCATGAAAATAAAAATAAAATGCATTAAAATTAGCATAATGTTAGCTCAAAAGTTCATTTAGGCAGAGACTCGCTGGGGATGAAGAGGATGCAGGATGCATGCCAAAAACCCTTAGCAGTTGCAATAGTAGAAAGAGAGACTATCACCAATCCAAGGAATTTCGCAGTGCAATTACAGCTATTTAACAATACTGTTTGGAAGTGCTTATGACAATTCTGTTTGGGTCAAACATATCCATAAGCTGTTTTCAGCTCATTTCAATAAGCTCTCGTGATAGCTTAGCTAAACAGCTCACAGTTTACATGAAAACAGTTTTACCCAAATTTCTGTGAAATTGCAGAAACATGATACACATAAAAACTTCAAAGATAAGCACTTATTCAATAAACTCTTAAGTAGTTTACCAAGCAAACCCTTATTCACACGCTGCTAATCCCTCTACCAGCAGTTCTGTACAAACTTCCTTTATTTGGAACCAGAATCCCAACTACCCCCCTCCAAAAGAAAAAAGAACACAGCACAAGTTTCCATTCACCATAGAATATAATTAAATAGAAAAAGATATCAGAATAAAAGAAAAATAGCTAGATTATCATTGTGTGTAGCTCAACATAATAATTCAGCTTCATATCTATCGAGCCATTCATAAGCTATAAAACACCAGATAATGAGATCATATACCTTAAGCCAAATAAACCAGAAAACTCCAATATTTCTTCCCTACATTGTACTTTGTTCTCTTCATTTCTACACTCTAACTAGTACCCTCTCAATTTTTAAAAGAATAAATCTCGAAGAGGAATATCATAATTAACCAATAAATGAAAACTCAATCTATAGCTGATTTTAAAATTTTCAAAATAAAAGAATATCATATTGATAATTTAATTTAAGAATAAATCTCGTCTTTAAATGATCCAAAATATAATTCTACACTTCAAGAAAAGCACACCTGGTATTCCAGTAAAGGCTTTACACATTTTGGCTTGCAAGAATCTTCAAGATATCTCTTCTGATCAACAGGTTCCTCGTCGGCCCTAAGATTCATAAAACAATTCAAACATAAATGAAATGCAATAAATAGTATAGAATGCGTAAAATAGAAAAAAAATAAAGTAAAACATGCGAAAGACTCGGCAAAAGCTATTGCCGTGACACCACAATTACAATTTAAGTACCAATTGAATTAACCAAATTCAAAAATATGCCACACTTTCCAAATGAATTGAAGACAATAGAGTGGCACCTAAGTTATAAATTACTAATGAAGATAATTTAAATCGGCACTAGAAAAGCCATTCATATAAAGTTAAAAAAAAAAAAAAAAAAAAAAAAAAAAAAAAAAAACAAAAAAAAAAAAAAAAAAAAAAAAAAAAAAAAAAAAAAAAAAAAAAAATAAAAAAAAAAAAAAAAAAAAAAAAAAAAAAAAAAAAAAAAAAACTCAATGCTTATGCAAATCTGTGAAGGGAACCAGGACTATCTTTTCCACAAAAAAAGGGTTCCATCAGTACATATTTGTCTGGGTCCTAAGAGATTATGGTTATACTAAACACAACACAAGCCCATCACAGAAGTCATCAAAGCATCATTTTCGAAGGAATTCATCCCACGCACAACATAACACAACGCAAATAAAAGCACGAGCGAACAAACACCGAATATATAGACTATTAATCAATAACTAGGTTTCAATAAACCACATCGGCTTGTGGCATACACCTAATAAGCATCCCTTACAAACTCTAGCCTTATATCATCGCAATCTCAGAAGGGATCACACCTAAAACACTTGAAATCAGCAAACCACCATCTTTCAGTTCGCACAGTGTGTCGCGAAACCCGGCATTAAAAGAAATAAATAAACGTTTGAATCAAATTGAAAGAGAGCCCCAAATCATTTTCGATCTCCACAGGATCTGGGGCAATCAAGCGTGCCAAATAAAAACAAAATCAATTGCAGCGAAACTTCGAGACCCTAGATTCAGATAGACGTAAGAAGGGCCACCATTAATGAAAGAAAAATAATAGATCTAGAAGATAAAAGGAAGAGAGAAACTCGGAGACTCACATTGCAGAATCGTTGCAGAGCTTTGATGATGATGGTGGGCAGTGTCGACGTTGGTTGGGTTTTGAAGAGCTTGTATTTTGGATCAAATAATACCGTGCCAATTAGGGTTGCATCCGATTTGGGTATAATTGGTCAAATTATACCACAACCACAATTAGATTTTTGTGCCTATTTCTTTTTCAATTTTACATTTTAACTCCACAATTCCTCGCACAAAATTACCATCTTTTTTATGGTCATTTAATAGATAATGAAATTAAAAAAAAAAGAAAAAAAAATGCACCTCACTTCTCTTTTTCTTACAAATCACTGTAATATTTCTCTGTTGAGATTTAAGGTGTATCTTTTTATATTTTTCAAAAACGATATCAATTTTTAAACTGTTCTTTGAACTTTCGAACATGTATTTGTGTCTTTTTAATTGTGAGATTATTATTAATAAGTAACTACATTTTTAATTAAAAACAAACATAGTTCTGTTTAGTTTCTTCTTTTAAATTAAAGTTTTTTTTTTGTCATGTTAGTCATCTTATATCTCGTGGTTTCTAAATAAAGTTATGATATCGTTTAATTATATATTTCTTATTTAAATTATTAGCAATCCAGTTCCGCTTTCCGCATATATTAGCTCCAACTTTTAAGTGATATGAATGTTATACGCACGAGGATGGTATAGATAGATACTAATGTACAAAAAACTACTTAACATTATAAAAATATGGGATTAAAAGTGAAATATGGAATAAATGACAAAATAAAGTTATAAAAATATACACATGTGATATTCTTGAATTTTTGAAATACACATCCTTGTATAACATTTATCCGTGTTACAAATTTTGAAATATACATATTTTTTATTTATTTTTAAATACACATACTTGTATATAGGTGTAGCAATGTGGGTCGATCCGGTCCATTTATGCGGGTTTGTGGTCCGACTCGCACAGGTTGCAGGCTTATGCGAATCGGGCCACTGCAGGTTCACTACCCTAGTTTACCCTACGTTTTTATCGCGGACCCACCCGACAGACCAGGTCCTAATTGTCACCCCTACTTATATAACACCAAATACACATATTTGATGTAATTTCTTTTAGATGAGTTCTAACTAAAATTAAAAAAATAAAAAATCCATTACAAAATAAAACTCAAACACCCAAGTCAATGAAAAATTTATATGAAATAGCTATATATATATATATATATATATATATATATATATATATATATATATATATATATATATATATTTATATATTAATTGACTTTTACATCTTCAATAATAAAGATAACTAACCTAAAATATATTTGATTATAAATAATACTAAAATACTTTCAATATTTAAACCAGCAAAAAGAATTTCAGAAGTTCGACTACAGTAATTAGTATTTTTTTTTTCTCCAAATTTTCATAATGCAATGAGATTATTTGCATAAATAAATAACACTTTTATATTAAAATCTATAGGGTGAAACAAGGATAAAAAATAACAAGAAAAAAGTTAATCCATCTTTATAGAATATCTTTCTTCCATTTACCTCATATATGGTTTATAACTCCTCCAGAAGAGAAAACACATGAAACTAAAGATAACCAAAAAAAAAACATGTAGTATTGATTATGGAATTATGGAATCTGAGGCAGAGTAAACAACTGTTGCAAAAATATATTATTTGAAAAGCATACATCTACAGGTAAGTATTATGATACACCGATTTTCTCTTCCATTGTGGGTGATATGCAAGTCATAAGAAAAGAGAGTAAAACTTGCACGGAAGGTGTTTGAGAGAAAGCCCAGTCAATGTTACTTTGCATGGAGAATCTTATTATAATAGAAATACACACAGTGTAATACAAGGTAGCGAAAGGCAAAGGGAACTAGTAAAACAGAAGAAACCCAACTCCTAACAAATATGAATGCAACTGAAATTTGTGGTGGATGTTGAACATCACTTCTTGGATGCTTGAACCAGTGTGGCTTACACATAGAGAAGAAGAAAGAAAGTAAGTATGAAGATGTAGCTAGTTAGGCATAAAGGTGATGTAAATCATGTTAGTAATATTCCAAAATCATTTACAAGCTTTGTTAAACCAAAGGTAACTGCCATGGCCATCCATCCTCCAATCAGAATCCTACAAATGAACTTCACCCTCGAAACTTTCCCTAAGCAGCCACTCAAAGCTCCAAACACAATCAAGGTAAGGGTCACCACACCCGCTAACACCGCCATCCTAATCCTGTGACTACTCACAGAGGCGGAAGCAAGTAGTGGCACCCCTGCACCAAGAGAAAAGGCAAGGGCTGAGGCAAAAGCAGCAGAATAAGGGTTTGGGAGTTTATGCTTCTGATCCATGTTTCCCTCTCTTTTCAGCTGAGCCAACTCAATATCATACTGTGAAGAGACCGAAACAAACTCTCCAATGGCCATGCTGCAAGCCCCAGCCACCAACCCTGCCACTCCAGACAGAATCATGCTCTGATCATCCCTTTCCACACCCCCCACTCCCATCATCAGGGCTGCCGTTGACACCAAACCATCGCTCGCACCCAAAACACCAGCTCTCACCCACTGTGCCCTCTTCGCATAGTCCAAACCCTTTCCCTCTTCGTCTCTCTCTTCTTCCACTTCCTGGTTCGACACTTTTAAACCCATTGCTGCAACAAGTTACACTTTTGTTATTGCATCGTCATTCATTTATAAAAAATATTTTTTTTAAGAAACTAAATTTTGATAATATTCTGAATAGAAGCAGTTTGAGATGACATTTTTTTTTATAGAAGAATGATATTTTGATTATCAGACAACTTTCTATTATAGTAGCATGAGGTGAGATATTTTAAGAGATTTTAAAAGATTAAGAATTAAAAAATAAAAAATTATTTAGAAAATGACACCTACAACTATAAGAGAAAGTTGTTAAAATTTAATAGTTGAAAAATTATTTTCCTTTTTTCTATGTTCCAAGACCAGAGATATCACTATGATATTAAAAGAAAATTGTCAGTACTAAAAATATTATCAATGGATGTTTAGACTCAAATGGCAAAGCTATG
>Ga0214543_1011615_pt1 | contig 12235 bp, 5 predicted proteins | sample CNSS2metaG_FD_160094 | JGI IMG/M metagenome (GOLD analysis project Ga0214543, IMG submission 160094) | Root nodule microbial communities from cowpea collected in UCLA plant growth center, Los Angeles, California, USA - CNSS2 | ecosystem: Host-associated > Plants > Roots > Nodule | place: USA...
TTTTAAACTACAAGGCATTTGATTCAATGGCTTTTTCTAGTTATTGATTAACTAGTAGTTCTGGAATATAGAAGTTAATACTCTTAAGAAAAGCGTTTAGAAACTATTATGGATTTTTTCTGATTTTTAGGTGTGAGAATGTTGTAAAAACAACAAAACTTAAAAAAACAGCACTGTTTAACGTTTGGTAGAACCTTGACAGACGTTATTTGACATCTGACTCTCCTGGACCCGACGTTAATTAACGTCTGACTCTCTTGGCCCCGACTTTAATTAATGTCTGACTTTCCTAGCCCCGACGTTAATTAACGTCTGCTCTGCTTTCCGACGTCAATTTTGACGTCACCCAATACGACGTCAGTGTTTGGGCAGACGTCAAAGACCGAAAATATCAGACGTTAAAAGCCTTTTTTGTATTAGTGAAGGAACTGTTATGTTCCCGTCGGCTACTATTGGGCGAGGAGACCATAGTATGGTGATTGCGTGCGTGCCAGGGTCCAAGTTAAGAAGGCTTGGATGATTTACTACAGACGAGGAGTCTGTAGGGCAGGACTATGAGTAGGATAGGCTCATAGGGTTGGACCACGAATGGGTTAGTTTCGTGGAAGCACAGTGAAGTCCTAAGACCTAGTTCATGTATATGACTCATTAAGGAATATGAGATCATGGTTGGGTAATTTGAAAACAATGAAATAATTATTCATGTTATTTTTGGGATGGATGACATATTTATTTCACGTATCTTTTTATATATTGTGCATAGCTCACCCTTTCTGTGTGTGTGTGGCGATGATCGGATAACTCGTTATCCGGGAGCAGATGATTTGACAGGTGGGCCAGGAGATGCTTAGACTCGGAGCGAGGGATAGCATGGGATTTTGTATATATGTTTATTATTTTGGTTTTGAGATAATTATGTAACCTTTTGGGAGCCATTTGAATCTTATTTCAGTTTTAAAAATTATGGACTCCTGTTATTACATGTATATTAAAGTTTTAAATTTCCCGTGTTTTTGGGAAATGGTATTATATTAAATGAGGTATTTATTTTATTTCCTATTTATTTATTAAAAATTAGTAATATTCTTTAGGGATGTTACATTTCACACCCTTAGGTGTGCGTTTTACAATTCCAAAAACCTTTCTTTTAGCAAGCAAATATAATTATGCTTATATTGCATCTTTTCATTTTGGCCAATCATTTCTTTGTCGACAATCATCAATGGTCATTGGTTCTTGATCCTCATTGTCACATAACATTCATCGCTATATTATATACAAAAGTCTCGTCAATGTTGACTTCATTATGGTTCCATATTATATGACTCATGACATAATTTATTGATATCTCATCATTTTCAACAATTTCAAGTACCTAAGGTTCTTCTAGAACCGAACCATTAATTATGTTAAATGAATCTTTTGGGATTTTAGATTAGGTCATCAAGCATTGTAGTGTTGACAAAAAGAAGAAGATGGACATCTTCCTTTAATAAGGAGTTTTGATGATGATGATGACTTATAAAGAAGTATGGAAGACTTAATGATGACGCATGGAAAAAAGTTGAAGACTCAAAAGAATGCCTCGATTCAAGAAAAACATTGAAGACTTAGGGGTTTAGTTGTTTAGGTCTTGTAATTTGTGTATATTATTTAAAATAGTTAAACTAGTATGTCAAGAGTCAAAAAGGCAAAACCCAAGCAGTAGAACACCAAGATGTAAACCATACTTATCTTTGATTGTAAGTATGGTTTATTTTAGTGATTTAATTAATCTCGTTTTTGAGAAATTAACAACTAGACGTAGGATCTTTTATCCGAACTAGTATAAATACTTTATGCAATTTTCTCTTCCCTAATCTCTTTATTTTATTGTGTTTATTTAAATCTATTTGGAGTATTAGTACCTGGTATATATGATTTAGTTACCCTTTCTATAAGTAAAAACATCTAGTAACTGATTGACTAATTTTGTAAAAAAAATATCATTCGAACTTCCAATTCACATTGTTTTGTATGATCAAGACAAGATAATGAAAATTCATTCCAACCAATATATTTTTTCAATTGTTTTCTTTCTCCCCCTAATGTTGGAAAAATTTATTCATCAAAATGACAATCAAAAAATCGAACTGTAAATAAGTCTCTTATTGGTCTTGTAGCTCCCCCAAGCTCATGGAATTGTAGATCTTGTAGCAGCTGAATAAAAAATTGGTGGCAAAGGTTATTCTAATTAAATACAGGATTGGAAATTTAATTTTTTACTCTATCTTACTTTACATTTTAAAATAAAATCTCTAAGAGTTAATCTATTAATATAGTATATATAATTAATATAGCCTATAAATAAGGAATATAGAATATAAGTAATTCACGGTTAGGATAGATCTAAACATGCTCATTATACAAAAATATAGATATATATATAGCACGACTTACCATGCCAACTATGAAACAACTTATTAGAAACACAAGACAGCCAATCCGAAACGTCACAAAATCCCCAACTCTTTGGGGATGCCCTCAACGTCGAGGAACGTGTACCAGGGTTTATGTGCGACTCGTTCAACTTAGATACTAAGAAAAAACAAATTAAAATTTTTCAGTATTGGTAATCAGTTAAGATAGTGTGAATGCAAAAACTACATTCACACTATCTTAACTTAATATATAATTCTTTTCTATATAATTATATAATTCTTTACATTCTTCTATCTTGTATCAAATTTATGGTTTCGATTGGTGCAAAACCAATAATACAAATTTGCAATTTCATATGAGAAGGACTCTCTCATCTGTAACAAAAAACAGTTACCCGTTAAGTGGAGAAAATACTATTTCAATTAAAAATAAAGTATGTCCTTAATGAATATATTTTGATGGATTTTGTAAGAATGGAATAAGAGGGTCAGCTACCCAGCAAATTTTCATAATTAAATACTGTTACTATATAATTAGATTTCGTTGTGAAAAAACATACTCAATATTGCATGGGTAGAGCCACAAAGTGTGAACTGTACAAAGACATGACACGTGGCAATTTTTTAAAAATTAAAAGAATAATAAAAATAAAAAAATATGAAAAAAAAACCACATATTGACACTGTCACATTTTTAAAAGGACTTAATTGAAGCATTTTTATCAAAAGTTTGGACGTAATTGACACGTTTTTAAAAGTGGATATCAAATTGACACATTCAAACCAAAATATGTATCATCCAACTAATTAAACCTTAAATATATATTCAAATAAAAAGAGTTTTAAATTAATTTAAATCAGAACAATAAAAGAAACCTATATTTCATAGCCGAGTGAAGTCACTTTTTTTTTTTCCTAAAGTAAAAATATATCAAAAGAGCGTTAATAAAGTGATCAAACATATTGTGCCTAATAACACTGTTCTTGATGTCATACTTTTTCTACATTATCATCGCGATAATATTTTTTACTAGACAAAGTTGAATCTTTTAAAATATTAAAGACTAATTTATTTATTTTACCTTCTCAGATTATTGTAACTTTGAGTAAAAGTGCATAAGATTCCTTTTGATAAGCCAAACATATACTAGCAAAATATGCGCTTTTTGTGAGAAGAAATAAAATTGAGAGTGCAACTGCCCCATTTATGGAGCTAAGTATAGTTAAGTTATATCGATATTGAAGTTTCCCCTTTTAAATTTTTTATTTCAATTTTATTCTTTAAAGTATTTTCTTAAAATTATTTTAAATATAAACGTTGTATGTGGTTCAATTTTTTTTAAAATTAAACTATTATTTTAGACTAAAATAATTATTCACAATAAAAAGAATTATCTATAAAAAGAATGAAAGTCACCAATAATAAAATTATAAAAATTATTTAAATTTATTTTTATAATAATATTTAAAATAATTTTATTACTTTTATTATCATAAAAAATACACACATTTAACGCGTGTATTTTCACTTATTAATAATAATGACAATTAACTAATCAATTAAATTTTTAGTAGAAATTCGTCATGATCACAACATCACTAATTACTCTCATCTGAATTCATATTATTTTATTTATTCATAAAAAGTATTATTTTTTAGTTTTAGTAATTAAGGTGATTATAACTAATATATATTTTTACTTTATCATGTGTATATAATTAAAGTGATTATAACTATTATATAAGAGGTGAATATAAATGATATATAAGGCAAAGTGATTAGTTTTTTATTTATTTATTACAGTATATATATATATATATATATGTATATATTAACATTCTCGTAAAGTTATATAATCTTTTAAAATAAAGTAATAACATATGTAAAAAGCACTTGAGGATGATAATATAATTAAGATGACAAAATTCATAGTAATACCTAATATAAGTATAAGCTTATGTGAAAAAAATATATGTAAAATCATAAATGTGTAATAAAAAGAATTACAAATAAACTTTAATATTTATATTTGTTTGTGTTAGTAGTGATTCAATATAAGATTTCTATATTCACAAGTGAACTCAAGGATAATGAATCATAGTAAATTTGTTACAACTTTTGTTGCACATCTACACATATGTCCGTATGTAAGAATTTCTTTCTCAACTTCTTACCACATGATATCTTAGTTTATATAATTAGGGATGACAATGGAGCAGAATGAGAAGATGGAAATGGAGATAAATGGGTATTGAGACGTATATGAGGACAAAGACGAATCAAATATGTACATACTCATCTTCATTCCTATACCCAATTAAAAAAAAAAACAAGTATTACTCATATTCATTCATACTCCTACCTAATCAATGCGGGTATTGTCGGTTAAAATGGAAACGAATTGGAAGGATATACATGGAAATAAATCTATTTGTATATGTGACTCAAATAATCAATGAAGCAAGATAATCTATATTACAACTTAGATGTTGATATGTTTTTGGTTTAAGTGAAAATTTTCAAATTTGCCAAAAAGCTGCTCTTTTTCGCCTTGTCCTAATATACCACAATTCTTGAACGAGGACAAAATTGTAAAAATAACAATGGCCAAAAGCCCTTTTGGCCCTTTCTTGCACCAGTAACTTATACTTTTTTTTTTTAATTTTACCCTTTTGAAAAAGTTCTAAATTTAAATAAAAATTTATTTTTCTATTTTATCTTTTTAATAACTTTTTATTTTAATCCAAATAATTACTTCATAATAAAAAAATCATTTAAATAATAAAAAAATACAAAACTAATTTATTTTTATAATAATTTTTTTACGACATTTATAATTTATAAATATTTATTTTAATAATTAAAAAATATTTTATACTTTAATAAAATATTTTCTGTAATAAAATAAAAGTAGAGACAGACGTGCATGTATATATTTCTACTAATTTATATAAATTGTTTATCTAACTATTATAATATAATATATAAATAACCCGCGATCAAAAGTAAAATTAACTGTTTATGTCTGGGTCACACTTGGAACAGCAGAGGATAAACTCAAAGGAAAAAAGAAATTCTTAAAATAACAATTAGGAGGATAAAATAATGCTAAGCACGTGTATAATGTTTTTAATCTTGGATGATTACGTTAGGCAGTAGCCCTCTATATTATTAACAATCTCAAATTTTAAAATATTATTGTACGAGTATATGCTATTTTTTTATATATTTAAAAATAAGTTTGATTCATGTTAAATATGAATATAAAATGAAACTGAATAGACGTTGCAGTATGGTTTGATTGATAAAGAATGTAATTTTTCCAAATTTGTAGTACAAAAAAAAAAGAAAACGCAAAATAAAATTGTTAAAAGTATAAATATAATTTTTTGTATTTTTTTCACTCTTTAAATATATATTCAAATAAACTCGCATTAAGAGATTTTTAAATTAATTTAAATCAGAACTATAACAAGTCACATTTTCTTCATGAACAAAATCAGAACTATAACAAGTCACTATAACAAGTAAAAAAAAAAATATATTAAAAAAGAGCATTATTCAAGTGCTCCAAGTGTACAATAAAATCTAATATCACTTATTTTAATGTACGATACAATGTTAAAAAGAAAATGTTACGGTCATTTTCGTGAATTTTTTTATTGATGGCACGAGTAATGAGTTCCTGATGAAATCAACTACCATCTAGGATGTTTATTTTTCTTGTTTAGATCAATAAAAACTATCTAATTAAGTGATACATTGTATGTGATTATTTTTCTTGTTAAGTTTTTATTTAATTTTAACTTAACTGTTTTATAAATTCTATTTTATAGCCTTAAATATTGTCTGTACCTAATAACACTGCTACTGATGTCATACTTTTTCTACATGATCATCGCGATAACATTTTTTACTACGAAAAGTTGAAACGTTTAAAATATTAAAGCTGATTTATTTTTTACAAGAGTGCAACTGCTTCATCTATAGAGCTAAATTTAGTTTATATATATATATATATATATATATATATATATATATATTTTGAATTTTCTCTTTTACATTTTATTTCCAATTTTAATCTTTAAATATTTTTTTTAAATCAAAATAATTATTTTACTAATTTTAGCTTTTAAATAATCATTCTTTTAAATATAGCAGTTTTATTGGATTTGATCATTTGGAAAAGATAAGCTAGTGTCTAACTTAACCAAGTGGAGAGAGGGTTGGAAAATAAGAGAGAGATATAAAAAGTAGAGTCAAAATCCACTCAGAACCCTATAACATTGAGAGAGAGGAAGAGGGAAAAATGTGTTCAAATTTTTCACTAAGCTGCCACCGTAAAATCAGCATTGCGGATTGGTTCACCGTTAGATCGTGCTGAAAACTTTATAGCAGGTTAGGAACATAGTGTTCTTCCTTTTGACCGATCGGATCATCGATACAAGGTTTGAGTTAGGAGAAATGAATTTATCATTACAACATTTTTATTAGATTTTTCTTCTCTTTGCTCTTCTCTATTTGAAAGCTTTGTTGCTTTGATGTTTGGTTTGATGTTAGCACTAATTGGCGTAGTTGATTAAGACTCATTTGTACTCTTGTTTATCATAGTGGAGCTATTTCTTTGGTCTAGACGACTCGTGGTTTTTACCCTTACTTTGAGGGGTTTTCCACGTTAAAAATTTTGGTGTCTTTATTTGTGATTGTGGTGACTTATTATTGTTGTTCTTTGATAGTTTCTCCTCATAGATTCTTGCAAGTTAGGGGAAATTATATCTGCAACATTCTCGGTAGATTGGTTGTGCTTTTTTTTTTCTCCATCAAGATGACAACTAAGTGGTATATGGAGATGAAGATGGAGATAAATATTGAGACCGGTATGAGGACAGGAATGGAGTGGATTTGTACATTCTCATCTTTGTTCTCATACCTAATTAAAAAATGAGTATTACACATATCCATACCCATTTATAAAATTGGGTATTAATAATACCCATATCCATACTCTAGTACCCTATTAATGGGAATATTTAGAGACATATCGGATAATATCCATGAAGACAAATCTATTTGTCATCCTTATATGTAACTTAAATAATGAGAAAAACAAGAGAATCTATATTACAACTTATGTGTCAATATTTAATACAAATAATAAATTCATATATCTTCCCATATATGTAACCCCAAATAGGTTTATCGAATAATCATTTTCATACAATATAATTTACTCAAACAAAACCACAATCAAGTAAATATATAAATCAATATTCACTTTTTATTTAATAAATATTCAAATAATATCCCTTATGTAGACAAGAAGAGAAAAAGAAATAAGTAATAAATAAACAAAACTTTAATTTTTTCTTAGCTTAAGTGAAAATTACAAATTTTGTTTACAATTTTTCTCACCAATTCTTTCGATATACCAAGGTCTAAAAGTGTTAAACCTTTGTATAATAATGATAACTATAACAAAAGATAAAAAATAGTATTTTAATATAAGAAACACATTAATTAGGGTAACATAACCCAAAGTATTACTTATTAATTTTCCTTCACACCTTGAATTCGATGTAATACAATGACCATATGAAATGCTATTGCTTGTAGTGTAATTAAATATATAGCCACTATGATACAGTGACCCGTTTTTTTTACCCCAATTTTACCCGCCTACATGGCATAGGTTATTTAATATTTTTTAAAGTGTTACTGTGACTGGAGGCAGAGTGCAAGGTTACTTTGCGTGGTGTGCACGCGCGTGAAATTGAAGGAACATTTTAAAAAAATGAACTGACTTGTTGCGGTAAAAGAAAAGCAGTTTTCACGAAAGTTTTCCCTCTTTCTTCTTCTTCCGCAAACATTGTTCTTCCACAAGCTTACACAAACACAAATCTTCTTCTTCCCTAAAAGCCTCTTGTTCCACAAAGGTTGTTGTTGTTGATATTTGGTATGGGTAGCAGTCCAAGCGGAGAGCGGACTTGTCGATAGTGGATTGGGTTGTTGGACGTCGTTGGTTCGCCGGAAATTGGTGGGTACCATTAGGCGCATTGCTTGGCCGCACTCTTGGTCGCGTAGTTCTTGGTTCATTGAAGGTCATTCACACAAGGAATCTTTGCCTGATAGGTTTTCGTCAGAAACCCCTGTTTGAAGGCTGTTAGTTCTGAAATGCTTATTCATTGAATGTAGTTAAATGTAAGATTTTGATTCCATAATTGAATGAGTTTTCTGCACTTAAAGTCATTGTTTAATTTTTTACAGTAATTTGTAGATGAATGACCCTGACATTTGAGTTGAAGTTGTCTTGATTTTCATGTAATAGGGATTTCGTAATAGAATGTGGGTATTTTTTTACTTCGTTGCTTGTACGTTCTTGATTTGTGGTTGAACATTGTGTGTTTAGGCATAAGTATTTGTGGTCTTTGTTTAACATATTTAATATTATTTTAAGTAGTTGGTTATCTAGGTTCATCATCCCAGTATCAACATGATACACACCTCTGCTTTACATGGAAAAAGATTATGTCATTAACTATAGGCTAAAGGAGTCCAAGTGTTCTTTAAATATGATGTAGAATTCAAGTGTTCCAAATTCAGGTTTCATGTCCTTATTAACTTTGCTTCAAACCAATGAGTTAAACACTCAAATGTCTGCAATATCGTCGCAATTCTGGTATAGTAATATAATATCAATTTCGTTAAATATTTACTTTATTACATGAACCACAACGTAACAAATTATATTCTTTTTGCAGGTTGTAAGTTGAATGAATAACACATTTTTTGGTGGATAGGACGTTGTCATTATTGAAGTCCGATGACATTGACAAACACATTTTAAGTTATGTGGTTGTTTGTCAATGACATTTGATCTTTTTTGCAATTAACAAAAAACCAAAATTATGTATTTTGTGCAGTATTTGCTTTTCTTGGATTTAATATGTGTGTTGTTTATGAACATTTTTTGAACAGAGAACATATTAGTGCAAAACAGAATATGCCATTTTTATGATAGTCATTATTAAGGAGAATTACCTTCTCACATTTCTGCACTTCATTACTTTTGATTGTTAAATAACTCCATTGTGGTGCCACAATAATTCAGGTATCATTCCCAATTCAAATGGAACCCCTATAAATGGGGTTCATTACGTGTGTGTTTCGACATCCATAACTGTCTTTTTCATTTGTACTTTATGTACAAACAAGATGTAAAAAATTTCGTTGACTATGACTTTTTTTTATTTTTTTTTTTTAAATTTCAAATACATAAATTCTTGATTTTAATAATGTAACAACAATTAAACAATCATTCCCAACTCATATGAATCACCTAAAAATGAGTTTCGTCAGTGTCTTTTTACAATACAATAACTGTCTTTTCATATGTACTTTATGTACAAACAAAATGTAAAAAATTTCGTTGACCAAGACTTCTTTTTAAATTTCAAATACATAAATTTTTTATCTTAATACTATAACAACAATTAAACAATCATCTCATATGAACCACCTAAAATGAGTTTCATAAGTGTCTTTTTCCAATACAATAACTGTCTTTTTCATATGTAATTTATGTGCAAACAAGATGTCAAAAATTTCGTTGACCAACAAGACTTTTTTTATATTCTTCTTATTAAATTTCAAATACATAAGTTCTTTTTAAATCATTTCCAACTCATATGAACCACCTAAAAATGAGTTCCATAACTGTCTTTTTACAATACAATAATTGTCTTTTTCATATGTACTTTATGTACAACACAATTAAAAAAAATTATTCATGACGACTATTACAAATAAAAATTATTCACAAACATGACAATCTATAAACAAATTATTTTTCATTACAATTTATTTTAAGTACATAACTTTAATTTTTGCCAAAATAATACAAATATCAGTCACATCTCAACTAGAGTCTATTAATATCTCTCACAAGACATGTCTTCTTAAAGTTCAATAAGTGTATTTCTGAGATGTGGTTTCTGTACCACAGAGTTACCAGATTTTTCTGCTAAATAATTTCAGTACAAATTACCACAAAGACTTTTGAAAAGTCATTATTCATTAACTACACCATAACAGTAAAAAAACACAACAAAACAAATTGTTCACAACTACATGTTTCATACATTTGAATTAAAATTATACGTTCTTAAATTACCCAAATGAAAATGATATTTCATTTCCATCAAACAAAACAAAACAGACAGATATTGCTGCAACTCCAACAACTATTTTGGTATCCTTTTCTTCTTTGGACCATAACCCGCGAACGAAGTTTGGATTACACGGCTTTTGAACCGTAACCGTGGATGATTCCTCATACGCACGTACATATTGTTGTTGCTTACATCTTTGTCTTCTGCAGCTTCACTTGGAACATGCGCTTCATTCAAATTAATAGGAGAAACAAATTCATCTTCAGTTCTTTTAGTTTTCCTCTCATCCAAAGTTGATTTCAACTTAGCAATGACTCCACCAAGTTCACGAATATCATGTTCTTGCTGCTCAATTACACTCATAAGCTGCTCCTTTTTTTTGGTTCCACCAGAGACACACTCTTTCCTCTTTCTTTTGTCACACTCACCATCACCTTTTGATAAAGCTTCTTTCACAACTAACATACCTAGTTCTTCCTTAGAAAGACAAAGATCATGCACAATCTGAAATTTAATAGTACAAGAAAATATCTTATTAGAAACCAATTTTAGTGACTAAAAGTTGTTAGTCACTATAGTGACCAATTTAGATACTAATTTACTAAATTAAAATTTATTGGTTACTAAAATAGTCACTAATATAAATAAAAAATTATAATTGGTCACTAAATTTGTCACTAATTAATTAGAGAGCAATTTAGTAACTAAGTTATTATGGTAGCCAAAACTTAGGTAACTAATTTTTAGTAACCAGTTTTCTTTGGCAGCCAAAACTATGGTAACTAATTTTAAAAACAAATTTAGTGACCAACTATAATTTTTTATTCATAATAGTAACTATTTTAGTAACCAATAATTTTTTTACTTTGTAAACTTGTATCTAAATTAGTAATTATAGTAACTAACAACTTTTGGTCATTAAAATTGGTTACTAATGAAGCATTTTCTTGTAGTGTAATTTCAAACAAACAACATCAATAAATTACTAAAAGAACTCACACCAAAAACATTGGACGAAAAAATAATAGAAAGTACCACATTATTTTTGAAACTACTTCTTATTGACACATCTCCAACTTTATAATCAATCCAACGCAACAACCTTGGAAATTTGGATTGAATAACTGCACTTTTTCTCTTCACAAACAGGAAGTGATCAAAAGCCCATAGCTACATCATACAATAATACAATTCATTTAAAACAAAGTTACTAATTCATAACAAAAACCAAAATGCTACAACATAAAATTCAAGAAAAACAAACGTACTTACCTACAACAAACGTACTCGACCAAGTAAACAGTGTGCATATCGAGACCGCCAAGTACCCAGGCTAGGCCGAGTTAGCACTTCATATCACCAACATAAGCCATCTAGGCAAGTAGTCGGTCTAGACCGACTACTCGAGCATATCTGGTAAGGTTAAAGCCTAGGCCGACTACTCCAATAAACTTAAACGAATGATTGAAGCCCCCGCATTCAATAGGTCTCAAGGGCCTGGGTTGGGGCCCAGGCCCATTCATGGCCCAAACTAGAGCCCAGGTCAAGACCCAGCCCATGAAATGGTCAAACGTCATTAATGTTCTATAAATACACGTGGACCCCATCATTTAAAGGTACGCATTCATTAATCACTGATTTGGACT
>Ga0214543_1011620_pt1 | contig 12225 bp, 7 predicted proteins | sample CNSS2metaG_FD_160094 | JGI IMG/M metagenome (GOLD analysis project Ga0214543, IMG submission 160094) | Root nodule microbial communities from cowpea collected in UCLA plant growth center, Los Angeles, California, USA - CNSS2 | ecosystem: Host-associated > Plants > Roots > Nodule | place: USA...
TGCAGCACAACTGGTAGCATCTGCTGGTGAGCCAGAGGTGTTAAAGGTCAGGTTGGGGGTTCGATTCCCACTGGCAACAACCCACCCAGTATGAATGGACGGAGAAGGGTGAGGGGTTGGGGTGCATCGGGCTGTAGTAACCTGACAGCTTCTAGGGCCCGAGGAGGGGTAGCCAGGGATGTTACAAGTGAGGGGGAACAGTTTCTGCAAAAGGGACAAGTGAGAGTGAATGAGCTAGTAGAGTGCAGGGGTTCCCTACAAGGCTGGCCTTGGGCCTACGAAAAGGTCAGGCCCAAAACTCACAAGCTGAAAGAAAAGGGAACTTACATCTATATCTTGTTTTTTATTGACAATGATTTTTTTTTAAATGGTTCCATACTTAGCAGGATGAGCCATACCCTATTTGCCATATTTTACTATAAGGTTTTATGTCGTTTATTTTGTTAATTATTCAAGTGAGTCTAAATATCAAATAAAAATAAAAAAGTTGAATATTTAAAAAGATTTATAAATTTAATTAATACTTTAAAATTTTAGATTAAAAGTGATATTAATTTTCTATATCAATTGAACTGAAATATCATGGTTATTTCCTAAAAGAATTCTCCCCGTCAATACCCATTTAATTACCACATATATTTCTCCTACAATCATATTAATAAATACCGCACTTTCCTAAAATTAAAAAAAAAATATAAACATACTATATTTAAAAAATAACAATCGGTATATAAAAGTATAACAATAATTTGGATAAATATATGTAATAGATTTTTAGGTAAGAAACTATTATATTTTTACTTCGTGCTGGTAGAGAGAAGCTAATGAATTTTGTAAATGATTCACAGAGTGTGTATGATTTAATTTTTAATCAATTCTCCAGAAACAAGAATTAATTGTTTCAATGTTAATTTTTTATCTTTTAATTGATTTTGAAATTCAAACACATACCAATTTTGTGTTAAAAAAATCAATTCTATATCAATTTAACACAAAACCATACACGCACTTATAAGAGGAAAGGATTTTTTCAAGTATATTAAAGTATTCATTTACTAAAAATAATAACTACAATTATAAATTTAATCTCGCAATTTTAGTATAGCTAATTTTGTTTTGTTATTACTAACTATCGACAAATACAATTTTTGACAAAAATATTGCGTTAAGTAAAACTTTTGTTAACTTGTTAAGTGCATGTTTAGTTTTGAATGAGTCAAAATTATCATAAATTATTTGGAGGCATCCAAAATCAATTTTTAAAATTAATTATACATGAAAAATTTATATAAAAAAGAAACATTTTTTTCTGACTTTTCCATTAACCAAAATTAATTTTTCACGTCAAATAGAACCAATTTTATCAAAGTATTTCTAAATACACCCTAATAACTGTCACAGTAGTTGACATATCTGTTTTATATTTAAGGATTATTGATGTGTAGTGGAAGATTTTTTCCAACACTAAAAGGCCAATTTTCTGATACTCAAAAAACCAATATCAAATCTCACTTACTTTATAGGGAATAAAAATATAATTAGACATTTTAATTAGAAAAAGTTGATTCTTGTGTAACACTTCGTCTCATACTTCTTGTTACCACGCCCCACTACAAAGACTTCATTGTGACAACGATGTTTTTCATTTCTATAAGTTTTATGAGAAACTTGATATATAATATTCTTTTATCTTTTATTTAAAATTTAATTTTTATATTTTATTATAATGAAAGTGAAATATTTTCAGATAAAAAAATTAAATGTAAATAATTATTAAATTAAAAAAATATGATCAAAATATTAACTCATTAATTTTAAAAAAGTTATTTTTTGTGGATAGATTATAAAATACAATCTTCCTTTATTTGTAAACTGCATTCAATGTTTCCTAAAACAGTTTATGTATATTAAAATTTTAGTATGCATATTAATTTGAATTATGATTTGGTAACCTGATTTGTTTTTTACACAATAATATATTTTTAACAAGGTAGAACAATATTTTATTATTAAATTTTGACAACTTTTTCTTACAATATAAAATGTCATTTTTTAAATAGTTTTTGAATATTGAAAATAAGAAAAAAAAATAGAAAATCACTCAAAAGATGACACTTAAACTTGTAAAAGAATGTTATCAAAATTTGGTAGTCAAAAAATCATTTTCCTTTTAACAATGACGTTGGAATCTAAGAATTTATAAATTATCTAAACTTTTTACCTTCCAGAGGGGTTAGTAACAGGCAAGAAAAAGAAATCTTATGTTGTTGCATTTGGCACATAAGAGAAAGAGAAACATTTGGTGAAGTAATTTATATTTGTCAGAGAAAATTGAATGAGAAATGAAATTTGTTTTGTCAGGGACTATACTACAGATTTCTTTAGTATGATTGAGGTACAACCTATGATGTATCATCAGAGTTTTAACTTGAATTAACCACTTTTTGAGGCTCCATTTTTGTCCTGCTTTTATCTGGGGAATCACTTTCTTCTTCTTCTTCTTCTGTTTCCTTCCTTTTGTTATTCATCTGTTGCTCTTCTTCATCCTTAACTTTTGATTTCAACAAATGTGGTCTCAGCCTGTTTACATCTGACTGTTGAACTGGTTTCAAAAAGAATTCATCAGCTCCATCTTCTAGGCATCTGACATAACAAAAGGGCCTTTAACATCTCAGTTGTACAAAATCTCAGTTATACAAAATCGTAAAATCTATCAATTATTTGTTATGACGTGAAATTAACCAATTTGATGTACTAAAAATAATTTTTTTCTTCAAATATCTTGATGTTAAGATTTGGGTCATGAGAGGTAATTTCCCTCACCTGTTGATCCTTGATGGAACATTCTCTGAGGACATAATCACCACTGGTATGTCTTTAAGAGATTTAGATTCCTGCAGATCAATAACTTTTTGTTATTCATAGAAGATACCAGCAACATGCACATCACAAGATTGGTTTTGAGATTTGGTATGATTAAAGGTAGACAAATATTTGATTTTAGTGAAAATAAAAACATGTTATTTTTACCTTGATTTTTCTGAGCAGATCATACCCTGTCATTTCTGGCATACAGTAATCAGTTATGATCAGGTTTACTTCTACATCCTGCAATTACAATAAGCAAAAGGGATTGATTAATTAGATCATATTATATATCATTCTAACTTTTCCATTAAAAGAAAGGTAAAACTATGTGTCATCATCATTTTTGATAAAATTTTGCAGTAAAATTGAACCTGATTGGCTTCTAAAGCAATGGTGGGAGGCTCTTCATTTCTCTTCTCATCTTCAACCAAACCAAGAAACCTCAAAGCCTTACTACCAGAATCCACAGCAGTAACTGTATTCACAGAACATATATCACATCAAGCAAAACCAAATCACCCCATCTCATAAACAAACATAAAAACATCCAAGTCCATGTTTTTTTATAAAAAGGACAAAACACATAAAAAAAATAGCAAAATTACCATGAAAAGAAGAGGTTTTGAGGAGTCTCTCAATCAACATTCTGTCAATAAGGCTATCATCAACAGCCAGAACATGAAACTGTGCCTCTGCAGCCACACCCATGATTATGATAATGATGTGGGAAGTTGCAGGCCAAAACAGAAGAAGAAGAAGAAGAAGAAGAAGAGAGAAAAAGATGAAAAGAGTGATGAAAGAAGGTGGCATGCAGAGATTTTAAAAGGAGGCAGATGATGGTGAAGAAGATAGAAAATCCAGGAAGAAAATCTGACAGTTTGGAAAGCAAGATCCGACAGATTTCATCAAGAATCTGGCGGATCTTTTGGGTTGATTTTTGAATTGAAAAACAAGCAAAGAAAGTGCTGTTATTGTACCAAACTCAAAATCTGACTTCTTCATTATTACTATTCTTTTCATTATTCTATTTCACCCTTTTGCTTAGGGTTAAAGACAAAAAAAAAAAAAAACTATTTCGCTGTTCTCTTCTCTTCTCCTTACCCTTTCACAAGACCAAACTATTATTCTTAATTATATCAAACGTTGTTGTCATTGTTCTCACTGTTCAGAGTCGTGTGTGTGGACTCTATTCTATTCCATGCACGTGCATGACATGCTTACCACTATCACACCCACGTACCTGTTGTACAAATATATATACAAACAAAACCACTGCAAAATCAAAAACGTAATTTTCTTTTTACTAATCAAATCTTTTGTCTCTGCTCTTTTTCTAAGAGCCAATATTGACCTAAATTATTTATACATAATTTTCAAACTCTTCTCTGTTGCTCTTTCTTCGAACATTCTCATTTCTTCAATTATGAAAAAAAAAAAAAAAAAAATATGTCATGCACTTGCACACTAACTCAGTTTTTATATAAGGCGGCTTTCACTAAAAAATGGTTTGGATGAACTTCACATAATCACTTTAAAGAAAAAGCAAATAAGAGTGAAATTTCACTGCATGAAGATATCTTATTGCTGGCCAATTTTCAAGATAAAAAATAAATTGTCTTAATAATCAGTCATCTAAATATTAATTTATAAATTAAAAATAATTGATAACTAAAATAATTTTTAAATTAATTATTATAGTGAATTGATCTCTAAATTAGTTACTAATATTAATTACTAAAAAAATTGATTTTTAAATTTATTTCATTAGTGATCAATTTATATACAAATTTAGAGACACATTCTTTTGGTAGTTAAAACCTTTGAAGCTAATGTTAATCACCAATTTTAGTGATAAATTCATTATAATGACTAGTTTAGAAATCAATTTAGAAATTATTTTAATTATTAATAATTTTTAGTTTATATATTTGTATTATAGTGGCTAATTATTTTTTATTACTAAAATTGATCATTAATAAGATATTTTCTTGTAATGTATTTAATAAATTTATATGTAGACTAAAGTTAGTTTATTGGAAGTTAGAAGTTATGTTTTAATGAAATTACAATAGGATAACTTTTATAAATTTGTTTATTTTTGAATTAATTTTAATGTTTCATTTTTCATTTTTTTTATGTCTTGTAAGTGTTTATAAGTTCATATGAACAAATCTTACGCAATTATTTTTAAATATCTTAAAATTTACGTCAATAATTTTTATTAAATAAATGTTGCAAAACTTTTTTTTATCAGAAAAGGGAAAGATATGATATAAAATGTATGTAAAGAGTATCTTAGTTCGTATACAAAATCAGATAAAGCTCTAAGGTTTTAATATTGTATCTTGAATCAAAATCATCATAAAACAAAAAAGAAAAACCCCTTATATTTTTAATATGACCAGTAAAATATCTAAAAATAACAAAATTAATAATTGGAGAGTGACCAGACAATCAAAAAAATATTATTTGTTAAACTATATTATATTTTCACACATAGTTCCTAAGCCCTTTTAATTTAGTAAAGAAAATGGTAGTTACAGCTTACATGTCTTTGATATTCCAAAATTTTCCTTTTAGCAATATGCTGTCTTATGAAAAAAAAAAAAAAAATACCCTTTTGTCTTTTCTGTCTGAAAACTTGTGCTGTCACCGGCATATATATAAAATTGGCTTTCAAATTATGCCTCTTCAATCTCCAATTTTCTTTCAGGGGTCAATATTTATTATTTAAAGCACGTTGTGAAAGTAACCTACAAATAATTCCAAAGCCCTTTTTACTTAATTAGGTTAGAAAATTATATTTTTGGTTTATTAGGCACAAGACAGTAGGAAATAATAATAATAGTAATAAAATATACATAAATCAAAACAATACGTATGATTTTAATCTTTTAAGAAAAAAAAAAGTTGTTATTTAGAGGACTAAAAGTAATATCTTTTAACATTAAAAAAGAAATAATTTTTTTTTCTTAAGAGTCTAAAATTGAACTTAAAATACTTTAGGAGTTAAGTATGAGATAAAAAAAAAAATCATTTAATTAACCCTCAGAATGATGGTATGAAAGCCTATTGTCCCACCAATTAGGGATGATTGAATGTAATATATTGGTGAGCACTCCTCTAATATTAGGCTCCATCATAATAAAGAAAAGTAGTGAATAAATATCAAAATATTCCCTATTTGGTGGACCCATTCATGTGGTGTAAAATTGTCTAAATAATTAATGGAAGAAGGACACAACATAGTTTTAGGCTTTTTTTTTTTTTTTTCATTTGTTTGTAGGACATAGTTTCCTTACCATTATGAATTGACCTAATTTTAGGATAAAGTGGTAACTCTAACATAGTTTTAGGTTTAAAATAAAATTCAAAATGAAATATTTCATTTTCAACTAGTCATCAAAATATAACTTAAAAGAAGTCAAATATTTTTAATGAGATTATTCGTAAAAAAATCAATAATACTTCTAATAAATAAAATAGTTACAAAAAAATAATAATAATACTATTTATTTTACTATTAGAGTGAGTAGCCTTCGAGAGTAATCTTTAATATATTAAATTTGGTAATTCAAAAAACAATTTATTTAATTAAAATTAATAAGCAATTAATATTTAGAAATGTTATTTGTCCAGCCGCATTGTATGAATTGTTTTATATCCCACCTTTCTGCTCATCTTTTACATGTCATACATAATGTTGGGAAGCCATAAACACACACACAAAAGAAAACAGATATTATATAAAATGTTGTACGTGTATCAATTCTCTAATTTTTTTTTAAGAAAAAAATTTTAAGAGCCTTCTAAAAAATTAAAATAGTTTTTCTTTTAGTAGGGTTTGAACTCTATTTACAAAAAGAAAAAGAAAAATACTTGAGTTATTACTACGCTTAACCAACTAATAATAAAAATGATATAAATACAAATAGTAAGTGTGTTTTCTTGTAGGATGGCTAAAAGACAAGACTTTGTATAATCTTTTGTTTATTATTTGTTTTTTGTTAGCCAATATGATGTTAAGTGTAAGCAGGAAAATGAAAAAAAAAAAAAAAAAAATAGAAATGTTTGTTCTATTATCGTTTTAGTTTATTCCCCTTCTTTGTGTATATACTAAAACCTTCTAATGTGGTTGAAAAACTCTAAATCCATCTGTCTATATGGATACGAAAAAAAAAATCTCTTTACGGTTTATCGTTTTAGTTTTTTTTCAAAATCTTGAATTTTCAAATTTACATTTGTAAGGTTATGAAAGATAATCATAAATTCTTTTTTTCTTTTGTTCTTTTTTTTTTTTGTTAGAAAGGTTAAGATTGAGAATTAAGTACGAGTCTAAGTTTTACATTGAGTAAAAATGAACAAATTGAACATCACATAAGAAAGGAGACTCATAAACTAGTTACTTTAAGGTTTACATTAAGTAAAAATAACAAAGTTGAAAATCATATAAGAAAGAAAACACATAAATTTATTGCTTTAAGATTTTAGATTGCAGGTGGTATCAATACTTTATGTATGAGTTGAACTCATATTTTATTGGTATTGTATCTGGTTAATGATTCTCCTTCTAAAGATCTATTAGAGACAATCCAATTTCCTTTATTAATTACAAGTGAAAAAGGTACATGTGTGTTTCCACTTTTTTCTTATAATAATGAAATTATTATTATAATTTGTACAATTTTAGTATGACAATTTTAGTTTATTTTATAGGTAATTGTTTTATTATAAATAATCATTTTAATTTTACAAATTAATAAAATTTAAAAAAATAGTCAAAGTAAGATTGGTAAAAATTTCTGTACATAAAAGGAAAGAACCTCTTTATTAATGTTATACATTAATTATTTGATAAAAAATATTTTTTTTCTGATAAAGAAAATGAAAAACACATCTTTATTAGTGATGACAATAGGGCGAGACGGGGACGTGTTTCGCAATCTCACACTCATCCTCATAAAAAAATTTATCCACATCCTCATACCCAAACCCAACGGGTATTAAACTTTTGTCACATTCTCATCCTTTCCGGGTAACAGGTATATACTCGTACTCATACCCATACCCCATTTCTTACTGTTTCAATATTAATTAATTAATTTCCATAAAATAATCTAAAATTACGGTAAAAGAAATATAATATTATCAAATATTCAATATTAAGTGGAAGTTTGTTTCTTCTATATCAAATATTTAGAAAGAAATTATAATTGTATTTATTTCAAATTAGAATACCAAATAAAATTTCATGAACCAAAACATTTATTAAATCGACTAGTAAAAATCAATGCTAAAACTATAGATGTTAATTTATTAGTGTCAAGGCTAATGAATTAGCCTAGGGCTTTTGAAGGTTGACTCTATGTGCACCGACATAGTAGATGTTAAATCATCACTAATTTTAATTTTTTTAATTAAAGCATTTCAACATTAGTCAAGTTAATGGTAATGCATTTTTATTTTAAAATTTATTTAATTTAACGTCGACTTAACAAATGCTTAATAAAATATATTTTTAACATTAATTTAATTTGCATCATTTTAGCTTATGCTACTAACAATAACTTCAATAATAAAGTCATGCAATGCCTTCTTCTTCTTCTTCTTCAATAAAGTAAAATACAAATGAAAAAAATATAGAAAAAATATATTGAATGAAGGGGATGAGTTTAGATGAAAAAGATGAATGTTAATGAAGGTAATGAGTGTAAATGAAGGAGATGAGAATATGAGTGTAGATGAAGAAGATGTGTGTAGATGAAGACGAGTGTCAATGATGGAAATGTGTTTCAATGAAAGAGATGAGTGCGATGAAATTTACGAGTGTGAATGAATGAGGTGAATTGTGAATATTTATAAAGAAAATGAAAGAAGAAAATTGTGAGTGAGAAAATTTGTTATCTTTAAATTTGGACTATTGGATTAAAAATTATAGGTGTAGCTGGTGACATCGCGGCCCAACCACGGAGCACAGATGGTTGGGATCATCCCGGCCTAGGTAGGGTCTGGTCTCATCTTGACCCAATCGCTTGGGTGTCTGCTTTTCAGGTCCAACAAAACACAAAGCGTAAAAGGGGCATGGGCAAAGCAAAGAAGGCCGAATATATCTCGACCCTTTGGCTGTGTATATCCCAACCCAACAATGTGATGGATGGAAAATGGTACCATTTTGCAGAGGTGTAGAGGATCAGCGCGCAATCTCATTAAATAAATAAAGAACTAATCCTTGACAAAGTACAGACGAAAAAATCTTAGCCAAAAAGGAAAGAGTTGATCTTTAACAAAGGCACAAATGAACAATCTCATTCAAAAAGGAAAGAGTCGATCTTTGACAAAGTGCAGACACACAATCTTAGTCAATAAGAAAAGAACCGACGCGTACAACCTTAGTCAGAAAAGAAAGAGTTGATCCTCATACACAAATGGTCCGCAAATAGTAATAACAGGTATGTTAAAAGATTAGTATAAATTAGGGTCTAGTAAACACATAAATGTATGTTTTTCTCACTTTACTACTTACGCCTCATATTGAATCACTATTTGACTTGAGCGTCAAAGTGCCTATAGGTACCCCCCCCCCCCCCCCCCCCCCCCCCCCCCCCCCACCCTCGGAGTTCATACAACAAGAAGATCCAGGAAGAGTCCGAAGAGGAACAACATGAGGGTCGACATATAGGGTTCTTGAGATTGTCTGGTTCCATACTAAAACCGTATCGATCAGATACAAAAATAATCTGTTATTTTTATTCATTATCACAAATACACATAAATTCATAACATATAAATTACTCAACACTAACTTAAATAAATATAAGTGTTAAATATATTTCTAATCTCTAAACCTAGATGCAAAATTGAAATTCCTCTATGTCCCAAATTTTGATATATTTTGCTCTCCAAATTTTATAAATATAAGTCATTTTAATTTAACAATGTTAAATCGTTTTTATGTTTCAAACAACATTCTAGACTATCATTTGATTTTGAACGTCTCAAATAAATAAACAACTTAAATGTCATTTGACACGTAAAAAAAGTTTAATGTAGTTAGGTTATAATAACTATATTTATTGATTTTTAAAATTTAAGAACTAAATTGTATTAAAGTTTGGGACAAAGACAAATTTTAATTTCGAATCAAAATTCAAAGATTAAAAATATATTTAATTTTAAATATAAACACTAAAAATAAATAAATTAGTGTCTTAATCAACACTAATATTATTGATTTATATTTTTGATTTTAGTTAATGTGAAAACCGACCTTAATCTCGAATAAGTATTTTTACTAATTAAAGAAAGTTAAAAAAAATGAACATGGTCATAGAATTGGTGAAGCATACTCTACTAGTATCGATCTAATATTACACAAACTCTATTAGCATAATCTTAGCCTACAGTGATTTTTATTAAAAATGATGTTTTGGCTGTAGCTATAGGAGAGTGATATGTTAGCTTATAAATTTAAAAAAGTTAATTAAGGATGTGTTTTGGCCCTGCAACTTGTTTAGTGTTTGTCTATTGCTGTAAACATAGTTGGTATGTATATTTTTTTGATTATTAGTTGTTAGCATCCCATGAGATTGAGATCCCAAATATATATAGATATGGTGACTCAAGTGTCACCTTTCCTTAATGCATAGATTTTCATAATTTTTTATGTGCAATAATCTTCCACTATCACCACCACATGCACATTATTCAACTTAATTTCAATTTGCCAGAGAAGCACTTATTTTCAAGACACGAGAAGAGAAAGCACATAAAGTATACCAAAAAATCACTTTTCTCATGGCTGCTTCCAATGTTCTATTTTATTATTGTGTTGCTTGTGTCACTCCCACCTTCAAGAAAGATGAGAGAGCTCATGAAGGATGTAACATTTCACCAAATGTGAACTCGTATATATTCAAATTTTATTCATATGAATGAAAAACTAAATAACATTTCCTTTATATGTGAATCTTTAAAAGCATATATACACTTTCATTTAATGTATTAAATAATTTTATACCAGTAAGTGATGTATCTATGTATCTATAACTATATACAAGAGGATTCCTCTTTTTTGTTTTATATCTCATAATTCCCGTTTTATCCTTTACAATATAAATATTTGTTCTATTTTTAAAAATTAATCATCACTTTTACATGTTGTTTATAAAATTGTTTATGTCTTCTCTTTTTCTTTTCTATTCATCAACAGTTATTTTCTCATCCTTTCTCATTCATTTCACTTTATTTTTAATAAATATAAATTTATTTCGTATATTAACTTTATAATATTATAAAATCATCATTTACTAATATAATATCAATGTATATTTAAAAAAAGTGTAAAAAAACACAATAACACTTGCGTTTACGCTAGCATGATTATAAATGATAACGAATTGGATATAGATGTCTACTTGATACTATTCATATAAGAAAAAAAATTTCGTTATCCAACTTGTTATTCATTGAGTATCTACATGTATAAAAGAAATCTTGAAGATATTTTATATTTTATTTTTAAAATTGTAAATAAAATTATTTAGAAAATAAATTGAGATAAAAAATATTTTTTAATGCAAATAAATTCGGTCCTTTTATTAAAAAATAAATTAATAACTTGTACCAAAATATAAATTTTAAAAAATTAATATTTTACAAAATAATTTCAATATCTACATAAAAAAATAGAAACATATGAAGTAAAATTTTAAAGCATTCTTCCGTAATAAATATCTTTTTTACTAATATTTTATTTTGATCATTTGAATTTAAACAAATATATTTAAAATTGTGATACCGTACATGTTCAATCACAAACAAATAATTAAATACTCATATTATCCGTATATATTTAAAGTTTGAATTGATTTTTCATCTCTATAGATGTTTCAGGTTAAATTCTATGTGGCATAATAATTAGGAGATACCATTAATGTTGAAGTAAAATTATGCAACTTGATTTAATATTTTAATTTGTAATATAACTTGATTTATAATTTTTCTCACTCTCCTTAATTTTTCAACTTGTAATATAACTTGATCTTGAAGAGATTCATGAAAATATTTATCATCCGATAGCACTATAATTAATACTTGTTAGTAATCCATTTTAGTATATGTATATTGTACATGTATGTCTAACTCCAACCCCACATCTCTACCAAAAAATCTCACAAATAATAACACGGGAGTCTCATCATAATAACATCAGTGTCTTCTACATTTATTTCATATGTCATATTTCTGGGGAATAGTCTCATAATACCATTATCTTAAAGTTTTGGAGAAGTGATTGATTGCATAATCATAATAAAAAAGGATATCCATGTACCTGAAGGAAATATACCATATGAAAAA
>Ga0214543_1011621_pt1 | contig 12222 bp, 6 predicted proteins | sample CNSS2metaG_FD_160094 | JGI IMG/M metagenome (GOLD analysis project Ga0214543, IMG submission 160094) | Root nodule microbial communities from cowpea collected in UCLA plant growth center, Los Angeles, California, USA - CNSS2 | ecosystem: Host-associated > Plants > Roots > Nodule | place: USA...
CATGGAATATATCCCACCTCAAGTTCTACTTCAGCTAAATGTGTATTGTAATCAAACCAATACTTGTAACCCCGGGTGTACTCTTTTTCCTCACTTGGTCTTTTTTCCCTAAGGAGGGTTTTGGCCATGGAGGTTTTAACGAGGCACCCCCTTTTGATAAATAAAAAGAAGGGTTCCCTACTTTACGACTCTCTATGTGTCTTAACTTATGCTTAATTCGTTTAAGTTCCCCACCCTTACCACAAGTAAGCGGCCTGGGTCGAACACCCTTAACTCGTGCTTAATTCGTTTAAGTTCCCCACCCTTACCACAAGTAAGTGGCCTGGGTCGAACACCCTTAACTCGTGCTTAATTCGTTTAAGTTCCCCAACCTTACCACAAGTAAGCGGCCTGGGTTGAACACCCTTAACTTGTGCTTAATTCGTTTAAGTCCCCCACCCTTACCACAAGTAAGCGGCCTGGGTCGAACACCCTTAACTTGTGCTTAATTCGTTTAAGTTCCCCACCCTTACCACAAGTAAGTGGCCTGGGTCGAACACCCTTAACTTGTGCTTAATTCGTTTAAGTTCCCCACCCTTACCACAAGTAAGCGGCCTGGGTCGAACACCCTTAACTTGTGCTTAATTCGTTTAAGTTCCCCACCCTTACCACAAGTAAGCGGCCTGGGTCGAACACCCTTAACTTGTGCTTAATTCGTTTAAGTTCCCCACCCTTAGCACAAGTAAGCAGCCTGGGTCGAACACCGTTAACTTGTGCTTAATTCGTTTAAGTTCCCCACCCTTACCATAAGTATGCGGCCTGGGTCAAACACCCTTAACTTGTGCTCAATTCGTTTAAGTTCCCCACCCTTACCACAAGTAAGCGGCCTGGGTCGAACACCCTGAACTTGTGCTTAATTCGTTTAAGTTCCCCACCCTTACTACAAGTAAGCGGCCTGGGTCGAACACCCTTAACTTGTGCTTAATTCGTTTAAGTTCCCCACCTATCATAAACTTCACAAAAATTCGACAGCATTTCGCATTGGTCTCTGAAGTACACGAAATGAAAGTGATAGATCATGATCACAATCAAGTATGCATCCAGAGAACAACACAAATTAGCCTCAATCGGAATGTTATGAAATTTATGCCTAAACCTCAATGTATGCGTTATAACAAATTATGAAAAATAATTCTTCCAAACTGTCCGATCGAACAATTCAAGATTTAATACAAACGATTAAAAATTAAATCATTTGTACTAAATCTTAAACGGGAATTAAGGTTCGCTCAGTATTTAATTAAAATTATAATAAGTCTTCATATATAAAACAACAATGCAACAATAGTATTAAAAAATAAAATAAAATTGAAAATATTTTAAATAAAAGAAATCTAACAATAAACATAAATTTCTTTCAAAATTATGTAAATAATAATACAAAAATTCAAAATAAAAAAGTAGACCCAAAAAACTAACTAAAAAATATTCAAAATGTTAAACTATAACGGTAAAAAAAAAATCAATTACATACATACAATATGAACACACTAACAAAATGCAAAAAGAAGGACAAGTAAAGCTACTGGTTGGCCAAAATCAAAGTTGGAGGAGTGTGGTCTTTAGGGTCGGACGTGCTACTGGTTAGCCAAATGGGAAATAAAAACACTACCAAATGGGAATGAAAACTTTAAATATTGGGCTCAAAACTCAAAATCAATCCACAAAGCAAAATCCAACAAGTTTCAGTGGTGGAAAATGAAAAAACGTACCTGCAATGGCGTCGTCGCTGGCACGGAGGGGAGAATGTGCGAGGCCAATATTCCGTTTCACACACCACGGAGACGAAGAATAACACTGCAAATTGGGGACGAAAACGAAAAATATTCGGTTCAAAACTCCTAAATCAATCTACAAATCAAAACCCAACAACTTTTAGTGGTGGAAAACAAAGAAACTCACCTACAATGGTGGCTCTCGCTGTTGCCGGCACGGAGGAGAAGAACGCGCAACGTAACAGAGGGAGGAGAGGGGTTCGCGCTAGTTTTAGGAAACAAATTAACGTCTGTGTTGTGCTGGGCCAACGTAATTTAACGTCGGGGATATGCTGGGCTGACGTAATTTGACGTCGGGGAGCTGGGATGCCGACGTCCTTTTGAAGATGACGTCGGGGCGCTGATGGGCCGACATTACTTGACGTCGGGGCGCTGATGGGCAGACGTTAAATTTGTCCAGTTATTTACAAAAATGCCACCAGTCATTTTTTACGTTGGTGTTCTTTTGAGCAAACGTTAAAGAGGTGACGTTAAAGACCTTTTTTGTGTTAGTGGTACGGTGTAATATTCTTTTAATATTTTTCTCAACTTAAATAGGAATTTTAAGGTTGTGGGCTAATGCACATCAATCATCTAGGTGTTTTATTTTAGAAATGAAGGAGAGATTTTATTAATTGCAGAAGTGTGTTTTTATGTAAGGAATAACAAAGGGTTTTGGGGGTTTAATAGTTTTGTTACGAACCTGTCCGCTTCTAGTCCAACTCTATGAACCTCCCCACTCGTAGTCCAGCCTTACAGACCTCCTCGCCTGTAGTCCAACACTCGTGATCCATCCAGCTATGAACCTCCCCACTTGCCGCAACTCTCAAGTGTGAGCACGAAACATACGAACCTCCCTACTCGTATCCCCACACGAGAGTATCATTAATATGAACCTCTCCGCTCATATTATCACACATTCCATCACCAAATCACGAACCTACTTGCTTATAATATTGTCAAGCATACCCTAACATAGGTCGGACATCCTAAAACACACAAAACACAACAACAAAAAATGGCACATTGCTCCTTATGCTATCGCCTAACGCTGCCTAAGCGCCGCCAAGCGATACTCTAGCGCAGACCGCTTAACAGTCTCAACGTGCTACTAGGCGCTGCTCGTTCCAAAACTTCCTTAGTTCACCTATCGTCTGGCGGTCCCACCGCATTGCCAGACACTATACCAGTAGTGCGAAACTGCGGATTTTGCACCTCAAAGTAGGTTCTAACATCCAACCATCCAAGGCACACATCCAGAATACTAAATACATGTTCTTATATTTCAAATGTGATTGAAAATTGCACTACCACACCTCATAGGAATTATTCTCTTATATATAATAAAAATATACACAAATAAAAAAAAAACACATATATATATATATATATATATATATATATATATATATATATATATATATATATATATATATTCACAAGTATTCACCAACTTCAACCATGCCATCACTAAGATTAAACCAAGAATAATCCATTGTGATAGAAATTGTAGAATAGTAACCAGTTCATGCGTATATTCACACCAAGTTCGAAATTCCTCTCAAGGAGTAACTTGAAAGCTTCTTTCAACCCATCACTCATATCACCCAACTTTAACATCCATACTTAATATTTTCATTAAGTCTATTTAATGTCAAGTCTTACACATTCCAAAAGATAACTCCTCAATCCAGACCCCTTGTTCTGCATACAATTCATGCCACATTGTACTTGATTCCAAAACAGTTTATGCAACATTCTATTCATTCAAAATGCATTATGTCAAGCCCACAATTTATCATCACTACATGATCATGCACTTTAAAGACTTCCATACCAACTATCATTTAATATTTAATTCTGGGTATTTAATTGAATTTGTGTGCTTAAAGAGTGATTTAATTAATAATTCTGATAATTAGGCTGTTTGAGCATGTCTTAAAAAGTGATTTTTAACTACATAAATTATTTTTGGATATTTTAACGTTTGTTGATGCAGCTGAAGTTAAGATTAAGCTCATTAAAAGTGGGAAAAGAAATTGATTGAAGTTACAAACCACCTTTTAATAAAGCTGAAATTAGCAAGTTCTGGAAAATTACTTCTGCACCCCCAATTTTTACTTATACACTCCCATCTTTCTAAATGGGTCTCACCAAAAACCTATTTTGCACCCCCAATATGTCTATTTACTCCTCTCCTGCCACTTAAACCCAACTCACTCAGATCATGCCATGTGGCAATCCATAACTTTCAAATTTGTCCAACCACATGTTGACATATGTCATGATCCAACAACTCAAAATTTGACCAATCAAATGGTGCCACGTCATCATCTTCCATCTCTCCCACTAACCAGAAACCCTAGCCTCACATTCCATCACGGTAGCCATCATGGATCTCGCTGACAGCTATCATGCTTGACGGTGGTAGATTCACCACGTCGCCGGAGAAGAGAGGAGTCGAGCACCAAGTTTCTGAACCATTGCAGTTGTGGAACTGGCATCATCTTCGTTGCTGCAATGCCAGATCACGAATTAGAGTTGCACCTTTATTCATCATCTTGCCAGAAATCGCGAATCATAGCAGATCTAGATTTGCACCCGCTGCCGATGAACCATCTTCTCGCGCAAATTGTAGCGGCTGCACCGTCCACCATGGAAGCGCTTGGAACAGTTGCATCAGCAAACACAGCTTCCACACCACCACGCAAACACAACAGCAGCAAGCAGTCCATCACACCTACACCTTCGTTGCCGGAAAGCGGTAGCCGCAACCATCATCACATAGCAACTTCGTTGGAGAAGAGTGTGAGAGTGAAACCCTAATTTTGGAGACAAGGAGTTGCCACGTGTCATCCTGTCATTGCACAATCAAAGGGTCAAATCTAGTCAAGCATTCAAAAGTTGGTCAAACAGTCAACTCTGGTCAAAGACTGGTCAAAGGAGAGGGGTTTAACTGCAAATATAGATATTTTTGGATTTCCCAACAAATTTGGACTATAGGATTAGAAATGGCTTATTTAGAAAATTAATGCAAATATTATTTGTTAATAATTTATTAGATATATTTAAATAATTAATTTATTTAATTATATCATAAATTATTAACCAAACTATATTTGTCAATTAGTTTAGATCTCTCCAAATATTTTTGAATATTTATCTTTATCTTTATTTTAAAATATATTTGAGAAGTTTTAGCAATCGAAAAGCCCAGTCCAAGTCTTATATAAAGAGACCAAGGGAGAAGTAGAAAGAAACAAGCTCGGCACGTCGGAATTGAGGAACCCTTAGGGGGGCCTAATTTCTTTCTCTCTTTTCTTCTTTTATTTTATTTTGTATTCCATGGATTGCTAAACTTCTTGGGTTGATTCCATTATAATTTCAATATGGATTCTGAGGTTAGAATGAAATAATTTTTTTTGTTCTTTTTATTATTGATGAGGTTTTCATTCATCTATGTCTTTTATCTTTGAATCACGTAAGAAGTAATGATTTTAAATCTATATACATATTGGTCATATGAGTCTAAGGGTTTTTAAATTGAATTGAGACTTTACTTTGAGTTTATTTAGAAATTTTCATATGATTAAATGAGTTTTTACCAATAATTGAGACTTTACTTTGGTTAAAGGTATTTACTCTAACTACAATTAATTGAGACTTTACTATGATTAATTAAGCTTTTTATTTGGTGAGGAGATAAAAGAATAGACATGATTAGGCATAGTAAAATTTGATTGAGACTGTACTTTGATTGAATTTATTGTGGATAATCTAAAAGTTCTCACTTTTAATTAAGACTGTACTTTGGTTAAAATTGAGAATGCCAACAAATTAATTGAGACTTTACATTGATAGATTTATAAATCTACAACAATAATTCATTGAGCAATAATCTTTAGATAACCGATGATGAATCTATTTTGAAAAAGCAATGGAATCAATCTAGTTTCTTTACTATTGTTTTTATCTCTTTTTATCTTTCCTATTTCTTTCTTGTTTATCTTAATCCTCCCATATTTTTATTATTTTATTTGACTAACTCTTTTGTACAGATTTTATAAGAACTAATTTGTTAAAAATCAATTCCGTGTTCGTTGGGAGACGACTTAGGGATACTTTACCCTTTCTATTTTGTTGACTACTTTCTTAACAATACTGAAGTTGTTATAGATAAGTAGTATTAATTTGATCGCGTCAATGACAACGTTATCAAATTTGGCGTCGTTGCCGGGGAACACGGTTAGAATTTTTATCATTTTAGTTCTTATTTTTATTTTTATTCTTTTGATTTTATTTTTTATTTTTGATTTTTATTTTTATTTTTGTTTTTTGTTTATCACTAACATTTTCTTTTCTCAATTTTTGTTCTAACATTTTTTTTTTATTTTCCTTAGTTATTTTATTTTATTTAGTTATTTTTTCTAAGCATAGTTTTTGTTTGAGGAATTTTGTTGGAAAATTTGTGAAACTAGTTTGGAAAAATTGTGGCTAAGGAAAGATAAGGTACTTAAGTTGTCCATTGAGACACACCTCTCTTTCTTGGAAGTCTACTCAACAAGCTTTCAACTTAGTTCTTTTCCGAAAGCCTCTTTCATAAATGCAAATTAATTTTTCATACGAAAATAATCAACATTGTAGTTTTCAAATGGATCACAACAGCCACGTGATTTTCAGCAACAAATTGTCATACCTACTTCTGCACCTGATATAAGTGGGTTAACTTTACGACAATCTAATGATCTATATCCTAGATCATCTTTTTTGGGATATGAGCAACAACCATATTCTGAGTGTCCACCTCAGCAACCATATGTTCCAAATAGTTTTCAGCAACAATATGTACCCCCACAACAAGTTGAAGCAACCAATGGACCATCCTATAGAGGAGTTATGATATTAATGGGTGAAGTTATAGAGAAATTAGAGTCTATGCATGAAAGGTTACGAGTTGATCAAAGATGCAGAAATATTGAGCAAGAGTGGTACGAAAATAAGCAAATATTGTCTAATATGTTGAGGGATGCAAGTAAGAACAACTTCATAGAATTACTTGTAACTGTTAATACCACCCCTCAACCCCATCAGAGATTTCCTGAAAATCCATATTTTAACGAACTTCGTCATGAAATCAAAGATATGCTTCTGAAGCTGGCCACCAGAGCTGAACAAATGTCTGAAGATTTGAGTCAGCTAATGAAGGATGCAATTCGAAAGGTCACTTTGGAAGATATGATGAATATGATGACTGAAATGATGAAGATTAATCAGATAGATCAGAAAGAGATGATGAATGCCGCCACACAAAGCTTGCAAAATCAGTTTGAAAAACCAATAGCAGAATCACATCACATTGATATATCTACTGATGGATATAATTATTGTCATAGTAATATGGCTACTGATGGACATATTAAGGATGTTGCTGAAGTTGATGAAGAAATTAAAGATTCTCACACAAACATATCTACTGATGGATATGTTGACGATGCTCCATGTGAATATAAAGTTGTACCTGTTGATGATGTTATAAGTACAAATGATCATTTTCAAGAGCAAAGTTGTGAGAACAATACAATAGAGGAACCAAGTGCAGTTGAAGAGCCAACAATATTCAAATATGGAACTGAAGCATCTACTATTGCAACTGACTTGGTTAATGATGAAGCAGTAGAGTCAACAACACCAGGTGAAAACTTTTGCTTAAAAGATGAGATTATGAGGATTAATGATGATCCGCTTAACCATTCGAATGCACCTGATGATGCTCAAGTTGAGTTGAAGCCACACACTTCACACATCAAGTTTGTTAATGTGAATGATCCAAATAAATTTTCAGTGGTTATCTTTGTTGACATGGCTGCAGAAAAAGAAGAAAGGTTGCTACAACAGGTCAAAAGTTAAATTGCATGCATATTTGTCTTTTATTTCTGTTTTTAATTTTAAAAATATTAAAAAAAATTCAAAAATATGTGTTTTTGTTTTTTGTATTTATAAATATAAAAATGTAAAAATTTAAAAAATGGTACAAGTTGACTTGTACCTAAAAAAGTTAAAAAAATAAATAAATTTTGACATATGGACCCAGATTGAGCCAGAAGTCACAAGATTTTTCGTTTCCTCCCCAAAATAAGTCCATCAAGGACATTTTTTTTAAATAAGTGTGGGGGAGACATTGTATGTAGGATTTTTTTTTCTTTTTTTTGTTTTTCAATTTTTGTTTTTGTTTTCATAATAAAGAATTGTGATTTCTTTTTGAGAAAATTGTGAAACTATTGACTTTTTACTAAGTAAAGCTTTTAAACAATATGTCTCAAAATAAATCCACCAAAAATATTTTCCTGTTTTCAATAAGACATATTGACATTGGATTTTTAGGATTTGATTCAATAATTGGGATGATCATAATTTTGGAGAAATAAAAGTCATGCTGGTATGAGTGGTTTGTTTCTATGATTTGCTAATTGAGTTGATTTGATTTCTTGATTAAATCTTTTGTGAAAAAGTTTTGACCTTGTGAGTCTTGAGCCTTAATGTAAAGGATGGACCGCCATGTGCCATTCCTATTTTTTCTTGAGTGACTTGCTCATGTTTATTTATACTCAAATGTTTAGGTTGATTCTTTTATTTTGCATCTTAGGTGAATATGCATGATTTGATATGACTGAGGCATTTATTGTTTTTAGCTACTTGGCCAAATAAGCCCACCTTGATATTAATCCATTGTTAGCCCCTTTGAGCTTTTAAACCTTTTTTCTTGTTTGAAGCCTATTACATAACCTTGAAAAGAAAAAGACCATATTCTACCTTATGAAGAAAAAAGGAGCTAGTGGGTTGTGTCAGAAATGGTTGAGGAATAAAGTGTGTGGGTAAGTACCTCACCCACAAAATAATAAAAATAGCAAAAGGAAAAATTGTTGATGAAAAAGTGTTGAAATGAAAAAAATAATTGCTTTCTAAAAAAAAAGAGCAACAAGCAATAAACGAAAAAGAGTTGTTTTTGAAGTTATGTTCCATTATTCTTCCTACATTACTATTTCAAAAACCAAAAAATACTATATTTTTTCCTACCTTTGCCTTGGCCCCATTATAACTTGTAAACAGAGCTCATGATCTTTGAATGCATATTTTTCTGAAAGTTTGTGAATATTAGAGTCTTGTTAAGTATTATGAGTGCTTACTTGCATGAGTATTTTGAGTGTAAACACAAGCCAAAACACATGAGCGAATTTTGGTGAGGAAATACACATTTAACTTGAGTGTTTTCTTTCATAATTGGTTGTCTTGTAAATTCAAAAGATTAACTCATGTGTGAAAAATAGAATTGATGAGTGCGTATTTTTGCCCTCATTTAATGTTTTATTCTGGGTATTTAATTGAATTTTGAATTTGTGTGCTTAAAGAGTGATTTAATTGATAATTCTGATAATTAGGCTGTTTGAGCATGTGTGATAAAAATGTCTTAAAAAGTGATTTTTAGCTGCATAAATTATTTTTGGATATTTTAACATTTGTTGATGCAGTTAAAGTTAAGATTAAGCTCATTAAAGTGGGAAAAGAAATTGATTGAAGTTACAAACCACCTTTTAATAAAGCTGAAATTAGCAAGTTCTTGAAAATTACTTCTGCACCCCCAATTTTTACTTATACACTCCCATCTTTCTAAATGGGTCTCACCAAAAACCTATTATGCACCCCCAATATGTCTATTTACTCCCCTCCTGCCACTTAAACCCAACTCACTCAGATTATGCCATGTGGCAATCCATAACTTTCAAATCTGTTCAACCACATGTTGACATATGTCATGATCCAAGAACTCAAAATTCGGCCAATCAAATGGTGCCACGTCATCATCTTCCATCTCTCCCACAAACCAGAAACCCTAGCCTCACATTCCATCACGGTAGCCACCATGGATCTCGCCGACAACTGTCATGCTCGACAGTAGCAGATTCACCACGTCGCTGGAGAAGAGAGGAGTCGAGCACCAAGTTTCTGAACCATTGCAGTTGTGGAACTGCCAGATCACGAATCAGAGCTGCACCTTTATTCAACATCTTGCCGGAAACCACGAATCATAACAGATCCAGATTCGCACCCGCTACCGATGAACCATCTTCTCACGGAACCACCACCGCGCAAATTGTAGCAGCTGCACCGTCCACCATGGAAGCGCTTGGAACAGTTGCAGCAGCAAACACAGATTCCACACCACCACGCAAACGCAACAGCAGCAAGCAGTCCATCACACCTACACCTTCGTTGCCAGAAAACGGCAGCCGCAACCATCATCACGTAGCAGCTTCGTGGGAGAAAAGTGTGAGAGTGAAACCCTAATTCTGGAGAGAGAAGGAGCTGCCACGTGTCATCCTGTCATTGCACAGTCAAAGGGTCAAATCTGGTCAAGCATTCAAAAGCTGGTCAAACTAGAGATGTCAAAATGGGTTTCAACCCGTGAGCCTACCCGGCTCACCACGGGTTCAAGCCGGTTGGGTTGAGAAAAATTTAAGTTTTTCAAAACTGGGTTGAACTCAACCCGACTCACTTAACCCACGGGTTAAACTGGTTCGAGCCAGGTTGAAGGTGGTTTGGCCCACTTAACCCACCAACATTTTTTTACAATTATTTTTTATTTTTTTTTAATTTTCTTTTAATTTTTTTTTAAATTTTTTTAATAATTATTTACTACTATTATATTTGTTCACAATTTCATATTTTTAAATGCTAGAATGTTGCTTAATTATATTTGAATAGTTTGAATGTTTAATTGATTTGATTGTCAAGTTATATATGTTGATATTTTAATCTTTAATTATAATCTTTATAGTAAATTACTTAAGTAACAGTCTTATAAACAATTTTTTCTAAATTAGCATGAAATAAATGTATAGTTTTTTTATTTATATTTTGTTGAATAGCATGACATAAAATTTGTAATATTAGTTATGCTTTCTCAGACTAATGGATACTTTCTTGAAAATAATTCTTCATATATTGGTGGTGAGCATGATCAAAACATTGGTTCTTGATTTTACTATGATTGTCATCTCATGAGTTACTTAAAAATTTATTTAAATATTTGAACACTAAAAAAAATAAAAAATTAGGTGGTTGGTGAGCCAACCCACTTAACCCACCAACCCGTGGTAGGTTGAGCTGGGTTACAAAATTTTTGGCCCACCAGAAAGTAAGCCGGGTTGGGTTCACTCATTTTCAACCTGGCTCATGGTGAGCCAACCCGTGTGAGCCGGGTTGGCTCACTTTGACATGTGTAGGTCAAACAATCAACTTTGGTCAAAGACGGGTCAAATGAGAGGGGTTTAACTGCAAATATTGATATTTTTGGATTTTCCAGCAAATTTGGACTATAGGATAAAAAATGACTTATTTAGAAAATTAATGCAAATATTATTTATGAATAATTTATTAGATATATTTAAATAATTAATTTATCTAATTATATCATAAATTATTAACCAAACTATATTTGTCAATTAGTTTAGATCTCTCCAAATATTTTTGAATATTTATTTTTATCTTTATTTTAAAATATATTTGAGAGGTTTTAGCAACCGAAAAGCCTAGTCCAAGTCTTATATAAAGAGACCAAGGGAGAAGTAGAAAGAAACAAGCTCGAGACGTCAGAATTTAGGAACCCTTAGGGGGCCTAATTTCTTTTTCTCTTTTCTTCTCTCTATTCTTCTTTTATTTTATTTTGTTTTCCATGGATTGCTAAATTTCTTGGGTTGATTCCATTGTAATTTCATTATGGATTCTGAGGTTAGAATGAAATAATTTTTTTTTGTTCTTTTTATTATTGTTGAGGTTTTCATTCATCTATATCTTTTATCTTTGAATCACGTAAGAAGTAATGATTTTAAATCTATAAACATATTGGGCATATGAGTCTAAGGGTTTTTAAATTGAATTGAGACTTTACTTTGAGTTTATTTAGAAATTTTCATATGATTAAATGAGTTTTTACCAATAATTGAGACTTTACTTTGGTTAAAGGTATTTACTCTAACTACAATTAATTGAGACTTTACTATGATTAATTAAGCTTTTTATTTGGTGAGGAGATAAAAGAATAGACATGATTAAGCATAGTAAAATTTGATTGAGACTGTACTTTGATTGAATTTACTGTGGATAATCTAAAAGTTCTCACTTTTAATTGAGACTATACTTTGGTTAAAAGTGAGAATGCCAACAAATTAATTGAGACTTTACATTGATTGATCTGTAAATCTATAACAATAATTCATTGAGCAATAATCTTTAGATAATCGTCGATGAATCTATTTTGAAAAAGCAATGGAATCAATCTATTTTCTTTACTATTGTTTTTATCTCTTTTTATCTTTCCTATTTCTTTCTTGTTTATCTTAATCCTCCCATATTTTTATTATTTTATTTGACT
>Ga0214543_1011630_pt1 | contig 12211 bp, 9 predicted proteins | sample CNSS2metaG_FD_160094 | JGI IMG/M metagenome (GOLD analysis project Ga0214543, IMG submission 160094) | Root nodule microbial communities from cowpea collected in UCLA plant growth center, Los Angeles, California, USA - CNSS2 | ecosystem: Host-associated > Plants > Roots > Nodule | place: USA...
AGGTTGTAATGGGGCTGAGGACAAGGTGTGGAACATATGGATAAGTAGCTAAGCAACCAAGGAAATAGAGGAGCAATGGGGAATAAGTCTCAATCAATCATGAAAGTCATCCCAAACACCAACACTTCCAACTTCGGTTCTCACACAATACCCAAATCCAAACTCCTTTTTATTTCTTTTTGTTTTCTCTCTTTTTTTTTCTTTTTTCTATACAAAGAAGATGCAGAGAAACAACAATTTTGAAATCCCACCTGGGTATACAAATGAGCAATCCCAAGAACCAATAACAACTGCGCGCATAACCACACTTGTTGTGCGCGACCACACTTAATTAAGCACCCATTCTCAAAACAATTCCAAAGCTTTAAAATTTCCTAAGGTAGGAATAATCATGGTTTTTCAGGCTAAGGGCTTGTAATGAGCTATAGAACAAAGAAAGGGTATGCAGGCTCAAAAAGGGGTATCAACGGAAATAGTTCAAGGTAGGCTCATCTGGCTATAGGCTCACAGAACAAAATTGCCTAAATCATATCCCAACGTGCATGTGAATCAGAAAAGCATCAGAAAGAGTCAAGCCAAGGCCACTGTGCAAGCATTCAAGGGGCATATATCACACAATCAAAGAACAGAGAGTGGCTCAAATTCTCACACAAGGTAAAATAATTCCAAAAGCAACTTGACATGAAAAGAGAAAGCAAGGATATCAATTCACAGAATAACCAACAACTCATCCTCCAAGAGTGAAATGAGTGTTCCAAACAGAAAGCAAAAACATAACACTAACTAACACAAATTAACAAAAATGAAACAAACAAACGGAAACAACAACAAACAAACATACAGACCTGGACAAGTGCAATAAAAGTAAAGAAGAAAGAAAAGAAAACTCCCTGAATTATGGTGAAACAGTAGTGGGGTCAAGCAGGGAAGTTTCCTCCACAACAGTATCCACCAAGGCAGGATTGCTGAGGAATGGCTTCAGACGATGCCCATTCACTTTGAAGCTCATATCTGTGGACTGGCTTTTGATTTCAACTACACCATAAGGATAAACATTAGTGACAATGAAAGGACCAATCCACTTTGATCTCAACTTACCCCCCATGAGTCCAAGTCTGGAGTTATACAGTAAAACTTGCTAACCAACAGCAAACTCCTTTCTAGCAATCGAGCTATCATGGAATTTCTTGGTCTTCTCCTTGTAGAACATAGAGTTCTGATATGCCTCCAAACGGATCTCATCCAACTCGTTCAACTGCAGCTTCCTTTTCTCCCCAGCTTGATCAATAGAGAAGTTGCATGACTTGACAGCCCAGTAGGCTCGATGCTCTATCTCCACTTGAAGGTGGCATGGCTTACCAAAGACAACCCGATAAAGAGACATCCCTATAGGTGCCTTGTAAGCAGTCCTGTGAGCCCATAGAGCGTCTTCAAGTCTATTGCTCCAATCTTTCCTGTTGGGCTGCACAATCTTCTCCAATATCCTTTTGATTTCTCTATTTGAGATCTCGGCTTGCCCATTAGTTTGGGGGTGATATGGTGTAGAAAGTTTATGCACGACCCCGTACTTTTGAAGCAAAACCCCCAAGGATCTGTTGCAAAAATGGGTGCCCTGATCACTAACAATAGCTCGAGGAACTCCAAACCTGCAAAATATGTTAGACCTAACAAAATCCACAACAACTCGAGCATCATTAGTTCTGGTGGCTTTGGCTTCCACCCATTTTGAAACATAATCAATAGCAAGCAAGATGTAAGTGAAACCAAGAGAGACAGGGAAAGGGCCCATGAAATCTATACCCCAGACATCAAACACCTCATAAAATAGCATTGGTTGTTGAGACATCTGTTGTCTCCAAGAAATGGCTCCTCCTGCTCGTTGGCATTCCTCACACGTGCTACATATCCTCCACGCATCTTTGAAGATGGTGGGCCAATAAAATCCGCAATCTAGCACCTTACGAGCTGTCCTTTATGTGCCAAGGTGATAACCAGGTGCAGATGAATGACAAAATTTAAGGACCAAGTCAATCTCATGGTCCAGAATGCATCTCCTGGTAACCTGATCACTGCACATTTTCCACAGATAGGGGTCATCCCAAATGTAGTACCTAGTATCGCTCTTGAGTTTATCACATTGAGCTCTGGATGCTAGAGGAGGAAAAACAGAAGCAACAAGATAATTAACAATGTTAGCAAACCAAGGTGAGGAAGAAGTAGAGAGTGTCAACAAACTTTCATCGGGAAAGTCATCCTGGATCGGTGAAGCATCATCAATAGACCTCTCAATCCTGCTTAGGTGGTCTACAACCAGGTTTTGTGCTCCGCTCCTATCACGGATTTCCAAATCGAATTCTTGGAGCCAGAGCATCCATTTTATCAGCCGAGGTTTTGATTATGCCTTCTTCAACAGGTACTTAAGAGCTGCATGGTCAGTAAACACAACAACAGGAGAACCAAACAAATAAGATCGAAACTTTTCAAGTGCAAAAACTACCGCAAGGAGCTCCTTTTCTGTTGTGGTATAATTTTCTTGGGCAGCATCTAATGTCCTAGAGGCGTAGTAGATTACCCTCGGCTGCTTATCAATCCTTTGAGCTAGAACAACCCCTAATGCATAGTTGGATGCATCACACATAAGCTCAAATGGGGTTGTCCAGTCGGGCGCCTGAATGATTGGAGTTGTGGTCAGGGAATTCTTGAGGCAATCAAAAGCCTCTTCACATCCTTCATCAAAGATGAAGTCAACATCCTTCATCAAAGATGAAGTCAACATCCTTTTGCAGTAGATTGGACAGTGGGAGGGCCTTCTTACTGAAGTCTTGAATGAAGCGCCTGTAAAACTCTGCATGCCCAAGAAAAGAACGAACCTCTCGCACAGAAGAGGGGTAAGGCAATTGTGAAATAATTGAAATCTTGGCAGGGTCAACTTCAATGCCCTTTCTTGAAATTATGTGCCCCAATACTATGCCTTGTTATACCATGAAATGACATTTCTCAAAATTGAAAACAAGGTTAGATTGGATGCACCTGTTTAAAACTCTGTCCAAACTATCCAAACTTTCATCAAATGAGGACCCATACACAGTAAAGTTGTCCATAAACACCTCTATGCATTTTTCAAGAAAATCACTAAAAATGCTTAACATGCACCGCTGGAATGTGCCAGGGGCATTGCATAGGCCAAACGGCATCCTCCTATGGGCAAAAGTGCCAAAGGGGCAGGTGAATGTGGTTTTCTCTTGGTCCTCAGGTGTAATGTGAATTTGAAAATAACCAGAAAACCCACGAGAAAGCAATAGTGGGACTTACCTGCCAAGCGCTCAAGCATCTGATCAATAAAAGGCAGGAGGAAATGGTCTTTCTTGGTTTCTTAATTAAGCCTTCTGTAGTCAATGTAAACTCTCCAACTGTTTTGCACTCTCGTTGGAATCAACTCCTCTTTTTCATTTTTGACTACAGCGAGGCCTGTCTTCTTTGGAACAACATGGATGAGGCTGACCCACTGACTGTCAGAAATGGGGTAGATGATCCCAACTTGTAGAAGCTTGGTCACCTCCTTCTTTACAACATCCGAGATGACAGGGTTAAGTCGCCTCTGTGGCTGCCTAACTGGCTTTGCTTCATCTTCCAACAATATCCCGTGCATGCATGTTGATGGGCTAATACCAGGAATGTCAGCCAATGTCCATCCAATTGCCTTTTTGTGCTTTCTAAGAACGTGCAACAACCTCTACTCTTGTTTAGTAGTGAGGGAGGTGGAAATGATGACAGACAGTTTGTCCTCCTCCTCTAAGTAGACATACTTGAGGTTGTCTGGTAGTGGTTTCAACTCTGCAGTACTGGATGCTGGCTGAATATCAGGAACTAGAGAGGAGGGAGAAATGAGTTCCACAGCCTGTACCTGAGCATAACAATCAAATGCATATGTACTCCCTGTAACATGGTTAGTGCAACCTGATTGTATAACATCCAGAGAGTCAAACTCAATAGATTTAACATTATCCACATCATATTCAGCATCATCAGAATCATAATAAAGAACATCAATGCATGCAAATTCAGTTAACTCAGACACAGATGAATGTTTTAATGCATGCACAGAGTGGAAATCAGAATTCAATCCATCAACAGCATCATCAATAATATCAACATGAAAAACAGAGTGATCCTTAGAAGGATGTTTCATGGCATCCAGAATGTTAAATCGCACAACAATATCATCAAACTCCATGGACAAAGTACCTGCATGGACATCAATTTTGGTTCGTGCAGTTTTCAAAAATGGTCTGCCTAAAATGATTGGTGCAGAACCATGTGAAAATCCCTCTTCCATATCAAGAATGTAAAAATCAGCAGGGAAAATCAATTCACCAACACGAACCAAAACATCATCAACCAAACCTGCGGGGTGGGCAACACTTCTATTTGCCAACTGAATCACCACACCCGTAGGTTGCAGGGGTCCAAGAGAAAGAGATTTAAAAATAGACAGAGGCATTACATTTATTGAAGCACCAAGATCAAGCATTGCATTTTCAAATTTATTGTTACCTATGATGCAAGGTACACAAAATGTACCTGGGTCCTTGCACTTCTCAGGAATCTGAGGAACAGATTTACCTATCAATGCTGACACGTTTCTGCCCATGCTGATCTTTTCGTTTCCCTTTAGCCTCCTCTTGTGCGTGCATAGCTCCTTCAAGAACTTTGCATATCTGGGAATCTGTTTAATGGCATCCAACAGAGGTATGTTCACCTCCACCTTCCTAAAAGTTTCCAAGATCTCCCTGTCAACCTCTTCCATCTTTTTGCTTGGAATGGCTCTTGGAGGGAAAGGAAGAGGTATGGAAGGTGCAGCAGTAAAGGTGGAAGGTGTAGAAGTCGCACCAGATGTGGAAGGACCAGCTGCATGAGCATCACGCTTTCTCTGAAGTGTGGCAGGGTCGGCTTCCTTTGGAGGTGTAGGCTCGGAAGTGGGAACTTCAATGTTCTTCCCAGATCTCAAAGTAATGGCACTCACATTCCTAGGATTTTCCACCGTCTATGATGGAAGCTTGTCAGAATTCTGAGCCTGTGCCTGGTTTAGCTGAGTGGCCATTTGCCCCATTTGATTTGTCAAACTCTGGATTGAGGCCCTAGTCTCTTGCTGAAATTGCATATTTTGAAGGGTCATCATCCTGACTAACTCCTCCAATGAAGTAGAAGAAGAAGGTGCAGGTGCTGCAGCATGAGTTGGTGTGGGTACAGGTGGAACAGGAACAGCTTGTGGTGCAGGTGCAACTCTTTATTGTGGAGGTGGTTGCACATTTTGAAATTGTTGGGGCTGCTGGTTACCCTGGTTTCCCCATCTCAAATTAGGGTGATTCCTCCATCCTGGATTATATCTGTTGGTTGACAAATCATGGTGGTTTTGTTGTTGTTGTTGTTGGGGCCTATTGTTGTTGAAAATATTTGCTGCATAGGCCTGAGGGGTATCCACTGGTGTAGAAGAAGAAGCTTGTTGTTGCAATGCTGGGCAAGAGTCTGTAAAATGATCAACAGATGTACAAAGGCCACAAACTCTTGCAGATGGAGCTCTCTAATTGGAAGCAAGTTGGTTGACTAGTGTGGTAAGAGCATCAATCTTAGTTTACAACTTCTTCGTGTACTCGGTTGCCCCTACATCATGAACACCTCTAACAACTATGGCATCACTCCTTGTGCCAAATTGTTGAGAATTTGAAGCCATGTTCTCTATTAGTCGTCTGGCTGCAGTTGGGGTTATGTTACCAAGGGCACCACCACTTGCGGCATCAATCATATTTCGATCCATGTGGTGCAAGCCTTCATAAAAATACTGCAGAAGGAGATGTTCAGAGATCTGATGGTGTGGGCAGCTTGAACTGAGATTCTTGAACCTCTCCCAGTACTCATAAAGGGTCTCCCCAGATTGCTGCTTGATGCCAGAAATCTCCTTTCTTATGGCTGTTGTCCTTGAAGCAGGAAAGAACTTGGCAAGGAACAATCTCTTCAGGTCATCCCAGCTTGTGATGGACCTGGTTGCTAGGTAGTACAGCCAGTCTTTCGCATTACCCTCCAAAGAATGAGGGAAAGCCTTCAAGTACACATGGTCCTCTTGGACATCTGCAGGTTTCATGGTGGAACAGACGACATGAAACTGTTTCAAGTGTTTGCACGGGTCCTCACCTGCAAGACCATGAAACGTTGGCAACAAGTGTATTAAACCAGTTTTCAGTACATATGGAACTTCCTCCTCAGGGTATTGAATGCATAAACTATCATAAGTGAACTCTGGTGTAGTGAGCTCACTCATGGTTCTCTCATGAGGTGGAGGAGGTTGAGCCATGTTATCAGTATGAAAATCAAAATGCTCAGAATAAACAGAATGCTCAGAATGCTTAGAATGCAAAGAATGAGGAGTGTCAGGAATGTGATAAGAGTCAGAAGAATCAAGAAAAGTTACTGAATATTCAGCATGCAAAGATGGATTCCTAAGATGCCTACTTCCTCTGTGGAATGTCCTATCAATCTCAGGGTCAAATGGTTGTAATTCACTTGGGTTTCCCCTAGTCATGAAGCAAAAAGCATTAATTGTGGTGATATTGGCATAACATAGGGTATAACTACAAGTATACTGAAACGACCTCGAAATGACTTGAAAATTGGTAGGATATTCCTTTGAGTGGTCAAACAGAAGCACAAAAAAAATCAGATCAAAAGTCAAAGCACAAGTATTTTTAACAATTTTTTAAAAGTGGAAAAAATGAAGAAAAATCACAAAAAACATTGCTGAAATGTAGAAAACGGCATTTTCTGGAGAATCGGAGTTTGCAAACCGGCAAAGCGAGTTCCACCAAGGTGGGAAATCAAATTCCACCCCAAATGCATATAAAATAATAGTGAATCTGACAACCAGAGCAAAAGTTATGGTCCTCTGAAGTTTCACTAAAAATCAGTCCAAAATTTTTTTGAATCTCTTAACTCAGACCATACCAACTGCTCCAGCTATTTTTCCTATCAAGATCAATGTCTTAGAAGTGGGGGAAAAAAATTTCAAGTCAAAACAAGCACCGTAGCATCCAAAACAAAAATCCAGAAGTTAAATGCCAGATTCGGACACTATTCACTACTACTAATAACACTATTCATTCGCTGCGACACTATTCACTACACTACACAGAGAAACACACAGGTCTGCTAGGGTTTTCTTTGCCCTTTCACATTTAAGCCAAAACTGATTCTACCCAAAAAAATTAAGATTTAATTCATGTCTATCAAGGTTTGAACCCATGACCACTCACTCACAATTCAAGTGCACCACCAACTCAATCAATCATGTTTAGTGACCACCATCAAAATCCTAGGATTATACCATCACTTAGCAAAATCAATATATATTATCAAAATATTAATTAATAAATTAATAACACACAATTACCATACATAGGACTCGAACCCAAGTCCTCTCACATAATCAAGTACTCTCAACCACTTAAGTTAGTACTTTTTCACATCACACCATGTACATTTAATGACATCAAAGTTACCACCACCTGCATTTATTAATTAATTAATTTCATGGGTCTTACAAGCACTATTACTGCTCATAGAACTAAGTTGGACTCGAGAGCTAGTCCTAATATGTTTTTGGGCTATAAACCTAATACAAAGGGGTATTTTATGTTTAATATGGTTCATCATATCAGATATGTCTCTAGGAATGTTATTTTCCATTAGAATACGTTCCCTTATCAAAGTAATAATCAATGTATTGATATTGCCCAACCAAGTTCTTTGCCTCTACATGACAATTTTCACAATACTCTAAATCGTGATTCTCTTTCTGCTTCTTGTGATAAGATGATCAACAAGTTGTCCATATTGATCATAATAGTGTTAATGATTTAATTTCTATTAATACTCATGTTGTTGGGGTTAGAAATCCTCTTTCATATCTCAAAGACTATTAGGTAACCATAAATTCCTTTAACAATGGTAAGGTTTCTCCTATTAGATATCATATCTCTGAATTCATGAGTTATGACGGGTCATATTTGAATTTTAAACATGTTATTCTTGTCATTGATATTGATCGTGAGCCTAAAAACTTTCATGAAGCTTGTAATTATCCTCATTGGAGAAAAGCTATGAATGATGAGATTAATGATTTAAAAAATAATCAGACTTGGACTTTGACTAATTTACCTAATGACAAATCTGCAATAAGCTATAGATTGATATATAAATCAAAGGTGAAGTTGATGGCATTATAGATATGTATAAAGCTAGGCTTCTTGTTAAAAGATATACCTAATTAGAAGGCTAAATTTTATTGACACCTTATCCTTTGTTGCCAAACATACCACAATTAGGCTCTTATTTGCTATTGTTGTCTATCATAATTGATATCTCAAACAACTTGATGTCAATAATACATTTTTACATGGTGAATTATATATATATATATATATATATATATATAACAACTTCCTCCAAGCATGTGTAGTAGTTATTCTAGTTAGTCTCTTTATAGACTAAGACAAGCCTGCAGATAATGGTATAAAAAATATTCACTTGTCTTCTTTCACAAGGCGGCTACACTAGGTCTACTAGTAATCATTCCCTATTTTCTTAAGAAACTAAAATTTGTAAAATTGTTGCTCTTATTTATGCTGATGATGTGATTTTGGCTGGAAATAATACAAATTAAATTGGTACTTTAATTGTTCTTCTTAATGGAGCTTTCAAAATTAAAAATCTTGGAAAATTAACATATTTTCTTAATCTATAGGTTACTAGAAATGAAAATAAAATACATTTATGTCAAAGGCAAAGGTCCTTGAAGATGCGAGAATGACTAATTTTGCTCCAACTGCCACTTTTATGACTCGTAAAGTAACTATTGATATGGAAGAAACCATCTCCGCCTTTATCTTATAGAAGACTCATAAGAAGGCTTATCTATTTGACTAATACTCACCTTGATATCACCTATGTTGTTTACCAATTGAGGCAATTAGTGTTCATCGTTAGGTTGCTATGAGAATCTTGAGGTATTTGAAGCAAACTCTTAAAAGAGGTATCTTTCTTGCTTTTAATAGTGAAGCTTAACTTAAAGGTTATAGTGACTCTGATTGGGCGACTGTGTAGAGACCAAAAATTTCATCACAGGATACATCAACTATTTTGGAAGCTCTCCTATTTCTTGGTGTTCAAAGAAGCAACTTGTTGTTTCTAGGAGATCTTCGGAGGCTGAATATAGAGCATTGACTGCCATCATTTACGAAATCCAATGGCTGAAGTATCTTTTTGACGACATTGGTACTACTCATAAAAGTCTTGCTTTGTTGTAATGTGATATTCAATCTGTTGTCCACATTGCATCGATTTGGTTATGCATGAGAAAACAAAGCATATTCAGATAGTTTGCTAATATGTGAGGGCGAAAATTAATAATTTTTTTACTTAAGTTTTTGTCTATATAAACCAAAGCTTGTTATATCCTTACTAAGCTTTTGCAACATGCTAAGTTCAATAATATATGTTCCAAGTAGGAAATGTTCAATTTATACTCCCAGCTTGAAGGGCTCTTAACCTTAGTTAGTTTTTGGTTAGTTTTTTTTGGTTAACCTTAGTTTGTTTTTCTTTTATTTCTATTTTTCCTTGTAGAAAGTGTGATATATAGTTTGACTTTTTTCCTTTTCTTGTATAAAAAAAATACATTATTCCATAATACATTCACTTGATTGTTTCTCTTTACATTTTTTTTATTGTTTTGGTTCCCTATTAAAAATAATAATAATAGGTATATAATTGAAAAATGATTAAGTAAATGACGATCTTAAAATTGTTTTGAGATGTGAAAAATGATTTATAGGTATATAAAAATTTGAGAATTAAATACATAAAATATAAAAAATTTTAAAAAATATTTATTTATGTATTAATTTATATTATTAAAATTGGGACGCCAAGAGCTCCGCCACTTATAAGGGTCAAGAGTACGGATGACAATGGGGCAGGACGGGGACGGGTTTCGCTATCCCATACCCATCCCCGCAGAAAAAATTCATCCTCATCCCCATACCCAAACTCAACGGGTATCAAACTTTTGTCTCATCCTCATCCCCACCGAGTAACGAGTATAATCTCGTACACATACCCGTACCCGTGTTCTAACTACTTCAATATTAATTTTTATAAAAGAAAAAAAAATTAGGTAAAGAAAACATAATATTATCAAATATTCAATATTAGTAGGATGATTCTTTCGTATCAAATACTTTGAAATAAATTATAATTGTTTACATTTTAGATTAGAATACTAAATAAAATTTCATGAAAGCCAAAACATTTATTAAATTTGCAAACTACAAACATTAACGAAACTTAGTTGATAAAATTAAAAAATATTTAAAAAAAATATAAAAGAAAAATAAATATTCAAATTAAAATATATTTTAAATGTTTGTTTACTTCAATTTTTTAAATTTTAATGATCTCTTTTTTATATACTAATAAAAGTTATAACACATCACTTGATCAAAATAACACAAAGAACAAATAATAAACATAATAATAAAATTTTGACATAGATTTTGTATCTTTTGAACTTCAATATATGTTTGATAGTGACAAAAAAATATTCACAGCAATTACATTAAATTTTTATATTGTAGTAAATAAAATTTATTTATACAATTAAAGTAAAAAAATTACAGTATGATTAGTAATGAGTTAGAAAATAAAAATAATTAGATAGAATATATCGAAATATTATTCTACATGATGAAAATAAACAATAAATAAAAATATTAAAAAATTAACAAATGTGTGTCTCAGAAATAATTTGAGAGACTATTAAAAGAAATCGCACAAAAGAAATCAAATGTATAATTAAGGGTATGATAAGATGAAAAATACCTCAGAGATCTAAGAAAACTTTTCAACTATCAACATATATACTCAATGGTGGAAAAATAACGAAAATTTTTTTAACGAAACAAAAGAGTTCTTCAAATTAAACAAAAATTAATAATAAGTAAATATTTTTTTTAGATTACCTAAAATTGAGAGTATAAACATTCTCGTGTGAAAGGAAAATATACAATAAATAAAAATATGTAAAAAATAATAAAAATATTCAAATGTGAGGCATACAAAATTTTTAATTAACATACATCATTTTAACATAATTACATAAAGGTTATAATAAGATGAAAAATATATTGGAGATGCGAATGAATTTTATGACAAACCAAATAATTAGAAGAAATAAAAAATAGAAAGTATATATATAAATAAATAAATAAATATATATATATATATATATATATATATATATATATATATGGTTACTTAATTAATTGTGAATATTTTAATTAATAATTTAAACGAGGAGGGAGATATGGAGGGGACGGGTATTATGGCGGGGATATGTACATCCCCATACCCAATTGAAAAAGTCGGGATTCTCCATACCCACACCCATACCAATCAATGCGGGTATTCTCCGTTAAAACGATGACAGGTTCGGACAATACCCACGGGTCGGATTTATTTGCCATCTCTAATCAAGAAGCTATATAATTTAATATAATTTATTAAAGCTTTAGTGGCCGACCCTTAGTACACTCCTTTTGATTTTAGCAATTTATTCTGATTTACAAGGATGAGTTAATTGACTTTAGAAATTCATAATTATCACCTATCTGTCCTACTTTCTTTGTTTTCACATGGATATGGTTCATTTTTTCGACTATTCTATTTTATCAAATTGATTTCTATCCAAGATATATATATATATATATATATATATATATATATATATATATATATATATATATATATATATATATATATATATTATTTTAATTAGACTAAACGAAACTTCCAGATTGTAGAACCCAGAATTAAATGAATTAGATTAACTTTAGGTTTTACTCTAAAAGAAAAAATTATATCATTTTAATAAAATTAAAGAAACAAATCTTTTTTCATTAATGTACTAAATCCACCAATTATATGATTATATTAAATTTAGGTTTTATTTTTAGTTTACCGATAAAATTGTATGGAAAAAATGTATCCATAATGTATACAACAATAAAGGAAGATGTTAAGATAAGAGTTAAAGTATATATATATATATATATATATATATATATATATATATATATATATATAAAAAAAAAAAAATATTTAACTG
>Ga0214543_1011635_pt1 | contig 12208 bp, 10 predicted proteins | sample CNSS2metaG_FD_160094 | JGI IMG/M metagenome (GOLD analysis project Ga0214543, IMG submission 160094) | Root nodule microbial communities from cowpea collected in UCLA plant growth center, Los Angeles, California, USA - CNSS2 | ecosystem: Host-associated > Plants > Roots > Nodule | place: USA...
TATATATATATATATCATTGTCATAAACTAAGTGTTTCGTAAGAAAAAAGGGTTAGAAAAATATAACTCACTAAAATTAACTTCACAGATGAAGATGATCCAGTATAATATTTACAAATGTTCTTGCAAAATATAACACTCGCTTCTTTTTTTTATATATAAATAAAAGAATAAGAAAAACTTGTATTTTGTCCATCAATTAAAGTTATAAACGGAATTAGTTGGCACATTTCAATGGCATTGGTTTATTCGATAGGATTCAATGAATCTAATACACCACTTGCTGATTTATGTTCAGCAAATTCTCTTAAAAATGTTCTGTTTTGCTCCGAGGTCTGGAATCCATGAACAATTACTAATCTTATCCGAGGTCTGGAATCCATGAACAATTACTAATCTCATCTCCCATGTGTATGTGTTGTACGCCGCTATACACCGTGTGCGCATGTCAGATGAATTTTTATTTCTTAATAATAATTGCTTAAATTATAAATTTTGTTTAACACTTCATGGAAGATAATATTTAGTTAAAAAACTGATATAAATGTATTGATCCGAAAAGTCAAATTATGCTCTTAAATATGTTGATGAGAAATTACAAGAAATAAAAGTCAAATTTACAAAAGAGTAGTAGTTAGAGAGTATTTTGCTCATGTATACTTTTTTTTTGTTTTTCTATGTTTAAAATTAATGTGTGCTTCTTTATTTATTTATTATATATTATATATAAATAAACAGAGTACTACTATCATGTTTGTGTGATGTGTGTGTTAGAGCAATTGAAGCCATAAACCAACACATCAATAATGAAAGGAAAGCAAACATAGAAAACGGTGATCTACATGGCAGCCTAAAAATTATGAAAATAGAATTCTTCCATCGCCTGAATAACAGAGAATTATTGATCGCTGAAGATGCTGGAAGACGATAATAATGCATAAAGCAGAGGGCCATAATGCCAGGATCAAACAAAAAAAAGGTCGTTGGTGGATAGCTTTAAAACCATTAATGGAGTGACAATGATTGCATGTTTTCCAAAAGCGATATATGGTTAAGCATTGCTTAATGATTAATTCTCTTCTACAGTTCTGTTCTACTAACCCCACCCCATTTCTCTTCATTTGGCATATTTTAAGGATTAGTTATTTGATTGATGTGAGATGTTTTATTTGAAAATTTACGTTCATGATATTGGCCCAATGCATGCCCACCTATACGGCAAAAAGTTGGAAATAGTAATTCATTTCATTCTAGCACATTTTAATAAAAAAAAATATAATTGAAATTAATCTAATCACACGTTCTAATTACATTTAACAATTCAAGATTAATTATCTATTACCATCCATTTGACTAACTTAACTTCAATGTAAAGAAGTCCTTCAACTTCAACGTGTCATAATGCAATTAAGTAGGGACCTATAATTAGATAAGGACAACAAAGAAAATCACTTTCTTGGCATCGTGTAGGCCAGGTTATTATGCTAACCATTTATCTTAATTTTGTGTAACATGTATTAAATAGAATAATGGGAATTCTAAACTTTAAATGTAATTTAGTTATGTGAACAATTAATTTAATGTCAAAGCCGCATGATTAAATTTTGAATCAATTTTTTTAACCATAATAAGACACTACATAAACACTCAATACACAAGTTAACGAGCAACTAAACATTCATTCAAAACACAAAAATCACAATAAACATAATAATCCACAATTAAGAAAACTTTAATGTTCAAACTCTTTCAAAATTCTTTTTCAACCTCACTCTCACATTTTTTGCTCAACAAGTAACCGTATATAAAATACAGACGCGTGGCAGCAACCACAAATTTCGATTTTAAAAAGTTTTTCGAGTGAATTTATAAAAAACAATTTTTTTTATTTTCTCTATTTTTATCAAAAAAAAAAACTCAACTTATTTTCTAACCAGTTTATACTACCAAAAACTCAGCAACTTTTACAGTGATTTTTGCAACAAAAAAGTATCCAGATTGCAAATCCCACGACTACATACGTGATTATTACCAAGACTTGTTAATATTTTATTCAAACAAAAAGTAAAATTTGTAAAATTATATGGAGATGAAAAACATAATTAACCTAATAGTTTTCTATTGCATTGAAAACAGGTAACTTTCAGTAATCATAGTTATTAATGACAGTGCTGATCTTATTATTGTTACATACAGTAACTACTGCTACAATATTACCAAAAAATGATAAATAACCTACAAAATAATTACAGAAAAACGAAGGCTCGGGGCAGAGAAATACCTATTCCAACAACTTTAAGGACAGCTAAATTCTAATATACAATAATTTAGAACAAAGATATCAAAGCCAATGATACCTTTCTTGAAAGGATTGCGGTGATAAGAGCAAATGCGAAGCATAGAATTACCTTACCGACGAGTGCTTGGAATAGAAGAGCTGCAACGTGTTCTCACTTAGACAACCAAGTACGCCGTGGCTATGTGAGTATCTAAGATCACGGGCCTGAGCTGGCATTTTGAATTGCTGAAGAAGTCTAAAAGATGGCAACTCGTGCAAGACCAAATCACATGTAACTTCATCCCAAGATGCTAACAATCTGCTCTGACTCTCTACGTCCATAATTACACATTTTGGTAGTCGAATTTTACTTACATTTGCATGGGAGGAACCCACCTTTTGGAAATGATGACTACCCATTCTGTTGAACAAGACATGAGTGCCCTGTACTCCTTGTCCAGCAATAAGAGGAGTGGCCAACGGTTGAGATAGAGGCACATCCATCGACATGTTGAATTTCGGTCTGTAAGAAGCAACAATGTCATCACTGCTAGGGCAATAGGCAAGGGATATGCAGACTCCTTGATTATCAGTTTCAGGAACCACGAGCGGCCTTCAAAATTAAAAAAGATGCAGTATTAGGAGAGCTATTTACAGCCAAAAAAAAAATACAGGATGACACTTTGTAGATGATTGCTTGCAAAATCACCACTATCGTCGTGAACTAAATTGAAATTTCGCAGAAGAAAAGAGGAATGATCCATCATATACTATCTTATAAATGCAGGAAGCATTCCAAAGTCGAGAGCTGATTTAATTAAATTTACAAAAGTAATGTAAATTTCAAAAATGCAGAAAGAAATACGACTCTAACACAGGAAAATCACCTAAAATAATTTTGGCAATACAACATTGCATGTATATCATACAAAATGAAGAATAATAGGAGCAAAAGGAGAGAGAAGGGAAAGGTACAATGATAGACCAAACATTGGCAATGTACAATTCGTAATGTTAGAATACTTTCGAAAACAAAACCAATTATATCAACAGGTAGGCCCACACAAATCCAAAAAGAAAATGGGTAAAGCGAAGTATTTGCCTCTCATAGTTGAATGATTGTAGCGTTAACTGGATAGTGCCAGCAAATCAAAGTTTACCACAATATATATAAGGCAATTATAAAATGCAAGCAGCCTACCGTTCTTCAGAATCAATGTTCCACTGACAAAGGCCAAACGCAGATGCCGATAGTATGGTTTTAACACTCGAAGAAAGACTTGATGTTTGTGCAAGAGAAGTAACAGTATGCACAGGGTTATTAGTCAAACCAACTAAAGATTTCACGGGGCCCACAGTTTGACGCATGTCAAACACTAAGACAGAACCATTCTGCAGGAAATTAATATGAAAATTAGAATTTGAAGCTCCCACCATCCGATAAATACAAAACCAAATTGCTGACCTGTAATCCAGCATATATGTTATGCGAATTGTTCAGATCCCACGAACAAGACCATGCAGGATCCTGTAACAGTATTCAAGTAATGGTTAAAAACACAAAGAGGGACTACTAAACTCTGAGGAATAAATTAGTACACAGCACGAAGGTGAATGAAAAAACTATCTTAAAAATCTATTTCCATAAGTAGTTAGGAGAATTCCCTCTTATATACGTCATTTCCAAGAATTTAGAATCACCGGAACTAAAGAGGATTGCCTTGCCATCCTGCTGTATGCTATTCGATGTTATTTGGTGCGTGAGGTTGGAGAAAAAAGCTAGACTTTCCAGGATAGCTACTTACAACACTTCATCCTTTTTGGAATTCAGTGATTTTCTTATCTTCATTATGATGTTGGGTTGATGGTTAGATAGCTTGCCGTGTTTTTGGACTCCTTAATGGTTAATGGTGTTTGGATGGAGTATTTTAATGAAACAATTCAATTTTTTGAAGAACTTAGATTTTTTTATAATGAAATGCTTTATTTGAATAGAGAAATTAAAAAACATTTAAAATGCAAGCATTTTTTTGAAGTATTTCAATTAGCTAAATTAGTAGAAATTTAAATACCCTCAAAATAGATGGAATTTGAAATTCTTTTCACACACTCCATGGGTCGAACGACCTAGAGATGTCGGACGGGCTCGACGACCCAAACATGTTGGACCATATGGGCCATCGGGTTGGTCAGTCTTGTTTGGATCGTCAGGCCGGCCCAACCCGTTTAGGTTTCCCTGTCAGCCCGGCCCGTCTCAGTCGTCGAGTTAGACCAGCTTGGTTGGGTAGTAGGGTCAGCTCGGCCAATTTGGGTCGTCAAGCCCTTTTCAAATTTATCATGAACTCAAAACATAATTAAGCCTAAAATATATATTGTTAAAATGAAATTTCATCTCACAAGAAATTCAATTGTTTTATCCAAATAAGAAATTGAAATATAAGGTATTTTATTTTTCTTTATCCAAACAAATTATTTAGAAAATGAAGGGAATTTTAGAAACAATTCATATACAATGCATTTCAATTTCTCAGTATTGTTAAAATGTTTCATCCAAACACAAGGTAAGGCTTTTGGTTACTCAATTCAAAGAGGATAACAAGTTAAATATACAAGCAATACAAATCTGAAAAATCACAAAGCATAGAAATTATACACTACTGCAACAAGCTTTATTACTATTAGTTTACCAAACGAAAATATTGAATCAAACTTCACCTGTAGATCATAATTGATAACAAGATTGCCACTGTCCAAGCTGTAACACAGGAAAATACGCCAATTACCGAGGTTTACTATGTCAAACAAGATGAATTAGTACTCAATGCAACTATACCTGAGCACTGATAGTTTCTTCCCCAATGAAGAGAAGAGAGCCATACTACTATTAGAAGGGGAAATATGAAGGTCTTTAACACCACTTGTTGCAGAAGGAAGTAAGATATCTTGCATCTCAAATGGAGACAACAAGCTCATCTACAAATTCAAGTTTCCATGAAAGTTAAATCAAAATCCTTTTTGCACAAGAGAAACTAAAGCCACACACAATACACATAAATACTTCAAATTGAAAAATCTTACTTTAGTTAGCAAGTGCATTCCACCAACTTCCTTTGGCTTTTGTGCGATTAATACAATTTGATTAGAAATGTCCATATCAAAAACGCGTGCACCATCGAGATGAATCTCTTTCTAAAACAGGTACACACTAGTTAAATAAAATTCAAGTCATCAACAAAATATAAAATTTTTCTAACAAAATAAGCCGATTATAAGAGGAGATGTGGTTAAAAAAAAATAGGGTATTATATTACACATAACCTCTTTATAGTTCCACATATTCCCAGCTTACCATCCTAAACTTTTTTTTCAAAACCACTTAACCTCCCTGAGTTTGGTTTAAAGTAAACTATCAATTCAATAAATTCCGTTAAAGTTCTATGTTTCATGCCAAAGCTTTAACAATGGTCAAAGTAAGTTAAAACAAACTTTGGGGTGCTAATGGGAAAAAAGTTTAAGACGTAAATTTGAGAAAGGGTGAGACTAGAAGAGAACAAGGTGAAACTTTTCCAAAGTGGTGATGTTAGGTACGAGAGGAGAGGGCGAAATGAGATAATGGCATACCTGCAATTCAAAATTACAAATGGATCCCTTTCCACAGTACTTTGGGCCAATGTTGTGCTCTACAAGTTACATTCAGTTAAAGTCGATGCGCCAAGAGCACAAATTAGCAAGGAAAGAAACTTGAGCAATCAATGAAATCAACAGCGACTTTTTCTTGAAAAAAGAGTTTGTTATTTTAGAAAGAAAGTGAGAGTGGGTGCTGGGTGAGCAAAAGGAGACAACTTTTATGAGGCAGGAATCAGTCATCTCATTTGAATGCTGAAAGAATGATTACCAGATTCACATCTCCCCTGCGAATTTCCATTGCGACTTATCAATGCAGATTCCCTGCTCTGCATATCTAGTAGCAGCTGCTCCAAATAAGTGTTTCTCTACAGGCCAAATGTACATAATAGTTTAAGACATACATACAAAGATCGAAACGGATCGAAGAGGGTTTTATGATTTGGGCCAAAGATTTAAACCAGTTTACACTGCATAAATGTCTGTTCCCAATGCTCCTCAAGCAAATGCCTCAATTTTTAACATCAAGTTGTCAAAACTAAGAAAATGGCGTTTGATGCAACAAGGTTTCTGTTACAAGCTAAAAATTTAAATGAGAAGAAAAAAAGGAATTTAATGGAATAGGGTGAGAAGAACAATGAATACGAGAGCAAACTACCCTCCACGGGTGCCCCTTCACTAAGACCCAACCAATGATCAATACAATGGCAACAAATCTCCCTCTTCTCCTATTCATATCTAACTACCCAACTCATTAATATTCTAACTCCCCCTTTTCCTTATATCCTAATAGGTTCGGACAAAGCAACGAAAGCGTGGAAGATGTTAAATTACTGGTCATAAAGGAAGTAAAGAGGCAAACAACAACAGCAAGAGTGGTAATAGTCCAATAAAGTAGGTTAGGGTTAGAAGATGCAACGGTGTGGCATCGCAAACATGACATGACATCATCTTCTATTTCATATAAAAAAATATTAGGGTAATAAGAGTGGCTCCAACCATGGTCTTTAAAAGGTTTTCAAATTCAGAAAACCAAAGATTTACTGACAAATTGTTTGTATATTCTATAGTAATGCATAAGTGATACCTGTGTAAGATTCTGAACTTGAAAATGCAAAAGGTTTTCAAATTTGGAAAACCACATATTTACCGACAAATTGTTTGTATATTCTAAAGTAATATAGTAATAGTAATGCAGAAGTGATACCTGCGTAAGAGTCTGAACTTGAGAATGCAAGGTGATTTCTCGAAATTTCCATCCCTCTTCTTTCTTACGCCAATCACTGACCTAAGAATGTATTTGATATATTGTTTTAACCAATAATATAGCTTCGTATTCGAGTATAATCAAAATTTAAAAACCCACATAAAGCCAGGAAGAAAAAATAGCATGTAAAAAAATATTTCATAGCATCCCACTACCTTACTTTCAAGGGCAGCACATTTGGCCTCAAGCGACTGAATTCTCTGCCAACAGCGAAAAAGTAATCAATCAGGTAACCTATCTTCTCAAAAGGTTTCTTTCACATAAAATGCGCACATAAACATGGCCAAACCTTCTGAGATTCTTCCTCGACCGCAACTACTCGGGAAGCAAACAGTTTCCTCACATCCTTCAACGTACATTTCCTATTACATTGGGGACACTGGGACCAAAAACACACAAAAGATAAATGTAGAGCCACTTTAGGTTGCATAAATTTCAGAAAGCACCACTCAAGTCTCACCTAAACACAATGTGTATTTACCTTGCTGGAATTTTTTCGCTGTTGAAGCCATCTTTTGATGCAAGACATGCCATATATGTGTCCACAAGGAAGACAACTGAACTCATTCACCCCAAAAAAAATAAAATAAAAAATCATCACATCGTTCGCATATATTCAACAATTTAACCACCACAAAAACGTCTAATTAACAGTCAGTCACTGTGAGTGCGCGTGTGTGAGTGTATAATTTAGGGCAAAGGAAATGCGGTTTCACCAGATATGATGTTCGCCGTTATTGGTCCAAACATCCATGCAAATAGGGCAAAAGAGACCGTCAATGTCGGTATGGTCGTTTCCTTGGCTACCATTGCTGCTCCCAGTCGCGAAGGAACAAGAAGCCTCGCCTCCTTCGAACCTGCGGCGTTTATTCCTTTCCTCTTCAACGCAGTCCTGTGATTCGTCGGGGATAACGATTACGTTATCGGATGAAACAGTTGGAGGAGTGTCATGCGAAACCCTAAGGGTGGCCACACCAGGAACGTAATCCTCGTCGTCTTCATCTTCTTCGCCTTCGTCGTCGGTTTCTTCATCGTCGGTGATTCCATAGTCTGCGGGGTTTCCAATAAGTTGTGGCGCCGCAATTAGGTTTTCATCGTAGTCCGCGAATTCAATAAGAGAGGCCATTACGAGAGAGGAAAGGCTAACCGAGTTCGCAGAGTGGCCCCAAACCTAAAAACGACGTTATACAACCGTTTAAACATTGGGTGGGAAACGAAAAACAAGCGCGCAAACTATGTGTTTTTCTCATTAGTTCAGGTTGGACTCTCTTGAACATTTTTGTGGGTAGCTAAACTCGCACCTTCAACAGACATTTTATTATACTAATTTTAATATTTAAAAAAATTAACGTGTGTTATATATATTAAAATAGTGTATTGTAAAAACATAAAATAGTAACAAAATCCAATAAAAAAAATATGTACTGTATTTACTTTTCACTGGTGAAAATATGTAATAAAAAATAATAAAATTATTATTATAATTATAAAATTAAATTAAATAACTTTTAAATTTATTGTGAAATATTTTTATTTATTTTGTAAGTAGTTTTAGAATTAAAAAATGATTAAATTTATTAAAAAAAACTAATTAATAAAAAAAAATTAGAAAATAAATAAAAGGTGTTCTTTCCGGGATTTGTCATGTTAATCTAAGGTGGACTGAGTCTTCTACTGTCGAGTATCTAAACTTCAAGTCGTCTAAAATGTCAATAAAATATATTTGAATTAATGAGTATCCAGTTATATTACTCTTTCTTCATTGAGGATATTTATAGGTTTTTGTGGGTATGATATGATAACAAATAAGACAAACTCAACATATAAGAAGAAATTAATTAATTAATGAACAAATATAATAATTACATTTTGTTTATTTTAATCTGGATTCTGTTCATGTTATCATAATACCATATTTTTCTGATTTAAGGGGTGTTAATATTCTTTTTAATACTTCGTATAGATCTCATGGACAATATATTTTGGATCATTTATGTATAGAAGGTGAAATTATAAAATAAATGTGAACACCAAAAAATAAAATCTTTTTATATAGACTAGGGGAAACATAAACGTTATTATTGTGTATGTGTGTTCTCGTCTTTTAGTTTTCATAACAAGTTAAGACTAATAAAGAATAAATAATTAAATGTAAAATTAGAAAAATAAAATATGTATACAAATGAAGTTTTTTAAATAATTGTGACAAAAAAAAAGGTTTTTAGAATAATGGTTAAAGATAAACTATTTATAAAATAATTAATTTTTAAAATAATAATTAAGGATAAAACTGAAATAGCGAAATGTGAACACAACAGAATATATCTTCTATATATATTATTATAGATTATAAATGTGTAAATAAACTATTTATTTAAATCTTGAATGTGATTTTGATTCCATTATTTTCTTCTAAATAAAGTAATGTTAGACATAAATATGAATTATGCCATCTTGCATTTCTTCCAATATGGATTTATGGGTTTTCACCCTCATGTAGTACTTTACTTTCTCATTTTTATCTAATGTGAAACTTAGACTCACATTTAGATTTCTAACAATTTTTCTCTCAATGATGAGTCTCTTCCACCACGTTGGTATACTTTCCCCTCCCACGGAAGCATCCACAACCACAAGTTCCCATGTCCGTATCGTTGTTCCTTTATAGGGACCATGTTGCACTCATATGAGTCGGTCACCATAACCAGACTCTAATACCAGATATTAGGATCGAGTGCTTACCACTAGACAAAAAATTATAGCGATTAGTTAGGGCGCAACGTAACCGTCAAAGCCTCACGATTCGATTGTGACCTAATCCACTTGGCCTCTACCACACTAGACCAAAAGCTACAATGATTAGTCAGGGTGATAAAGATATTATATATTTTCTAGTATTAATTATATTGATAGAGATATCATATATTTGATTATCTTTTATTATTATCAAATATTTTGTTTTATTTGGTTTTACTTTTCCCTTTATATGATGGGACATTGTACTATATATATTGAACAAATTTATAATAAATCAATAAGCAAGCTCTTATTGAGTTGTTTTCATCAAATACCTATTGTTAATATTTTTCCTTCTCATGGCTTGTACTTATCTAATATGGAATCAGAGAGCCAGGTTAGAGCCTATATCAACAAACTTTCTTTGACATTTTGTTCCACCCGATATTTGGCCGCTAACAGACCACCCACTAATCTCTTGTTCCACGCACGAGATGAATATACCTCCGCGTGAGGGAGTGTGTTGGAAGTTCTACATCGACTAGAGATAAAGTCAATTCACAATATACAAGTGGGTGCAATCCTCACCCTAAAATCCATTTCTAACATGGTATCAGAGCCATGGTTGATTTTGCGGGGTTGAGTTATACTTAAAGCTCACTTCTAACAAGTGCAACATAACAGCCCAAGTCACAGAATTCAATTGTGTGTTTGGCCCACACTGTTTTGGTTCTTAATGGAAGTCTTGATTCATGCTTAGACCAGAGGATTGGATAAGGTGTGTTAGGCTTAGATAGGCGCAACAAGAGGAATCTGAGTGTTTTTACCTTAGAGAACAAGGATAGTAGTATTCATCACCTTTGAATAGTATCGAGTAATCTTGCAATAGAGGAATCTGAGTGATGTTACGTGGGGAATCTGTTTTAATCATTTGCATATTGGAATTGTTGTTTAGTTGGTGTGCTTGTGTTTATGTTTTGCAATGCTCAGCGAGTCATCCTGGCGCCCAATGGTCATTTTTTGGCCTTACAAGAGTGGTCCAAGACAGTATATACATATGAGTGAGTTTTTTCTCCATGTTTGCAGTGTTGGGCTTGATCTCGGTATCCCTCGACATGGGTATTTGTGTAAAAATCAATATTTCATGTCCAATCATGCTTCGTGTTGAGTTTTAACTTGTTTTTTTAACTACCAGAATTGTTTCCTATTGTTCTATTTTACACACTCATAATAGAGACTAGAAATAAAAAAGTATAAAACAACTAAAATACGAAACCATGCAAAAACAACATAAATTTGAGGATTAAACAAGATAAAAACTACGCAGGAATCGATTTTATTCACAAAACTTAACATCAATAAAAGGTAAAAAACAATTTTATCAAAATTAATGTATCAATACTAATAAAGTATACGAACTTAAAAATGTAAAAAGTAAAATTACGTAAACTTAAAATCTAAACTAAAATATTTATTTAATTTTATTATTTCTTGGAGAAGGTAATACTTGATATTAATCACTTATTATTGATTTTTTAGGGCGAGTCAATATCAGAAAAGTTTAAAAAACTAAACCATTAATAAACCGTGTTCTTTTTGTTTGTTTGTTTGTTTGCATTCAACTCAAGTTAACATTAATTTAACTCAATACTCTCTTTTTCACTCTAATAATTTGAAAGTAGTACATACAGAATTAGTTTTACACACAAACCCTAAAAAAATTATGTGCATAGATTCAGGTAAAAAAAAAAATTGGGAAATTGAGTTGGTGCGTATCGAAATTTGAGTTAAATTAGAAATGAGAAGAGTGGAGAGGCGATACGAGATCATGGCTCGCAGTATATCGTACATTACAGGCACACAACTTCTCTCTCTCAGACGCCATCCAAGCATCGCCATCGTCGATGTCAGGTACCATTATCACTGTTTTACTCTCTGCTAATTGCTTCATCTTTTCTTCAATTGCCTCTCTTCAAACCTTATTATATACTCGTTGTTGTTAAGGGACGATGAGAGGGGTTACGATGGACACATATCAGGGTCTCTTCATTACGCAAGCGATACTTTCTCCGATAACATTTCAAACCTCGTTCAGGCTGTTAAAGGCAAAGACACCGTCGTCTTCCACTGCGCTCTAAGCCAGGTTCTTCTTTTTTCTTTTAATTATGTGTTATACATGTTTTTTTTTTTTTTCTGCTTCTTCGATTTTTGTTATTCCAGTTCCAGTGACCAAATTCCGATCCTTATGTCAATTGGATGTATTGGTGTGATGATGTGACTGTGAAGTTTTTAGGAATCTTTTA
>Ga0214543_1011636_pt1 | contig 12208 bp, 4 predicted proteins | sample CNSS2metaG_FD_160094 | JGI IMG/M metagenome (GOLD analysis project Ga0214543, IMG submission 160094) | Root nodule microbial communities from cowpea collected in UCLA plant growth center, Los Angeles, California, USA - CNSS2 | ecosystem: Host-associated > Plants > Roots > Nodule | place: USA...
ACAAAAGAGTAAAAAATTTATTATGCTTCATTTAATTTTATTTAATATTTAAATTCATTTTAAAATAATAAAACTTTAAATTAAAAAAAAAGAAAAAAGAAAATGTATAAAGAAATATATATATATATATATATATATATATATATATATATATATATATTCATCTTTTTTTAATTTTAAATTTCATTATTTATATATTATTTATATATGTTATTTTAAATATGATTTTTTTAATTTTTTTCTTTTATTAAATTTTTAATAAATTACATAAAAATAAATTTAAATTTAAAAATATAAAAAAATATATAATTGAAAAAAATTTAAATATTTGTTTAAAATTAAATATTTAAATTTTAAACAAAATTAAAAAATTTAAATAAAATATAAAATAATATACACATGAAATATATAAATAAAATAATTATAATAATATCAATAAAATAAATAAAATAAAAACAAAATTAAAAAATAATTTAAATTAAAATAATAAAACTTTAACAGAAAAAATATATATATAAAAGGATATTTTGGAAATTTAAAAGAATTTTGGAGTTGTAGAAGAAATGCTTGCTCGGAGGTGTAGGAAGAAAGATCCAATCAAAATTACCATGCTTAAATCACTTCTATCGGAAAACTATAAAAGAGGTATGTGTTTGAGTTAAGGAAATAGTTCTCTTTCTAATAGGGATATTGACAGGATGAAATGAAACATGACAAAATTTATTATTTCAGATCTAAAGAAATAAAAATCATTTCTATTATATATATATATATATATATATATATATATATATATATATATATATATACTATTTTAATATTAATTAATTAATTTTTATAAAAATAAAAAATTATGTCAAAATAATATATTATCAATATTCAATATAAAAAAACATATTCTTATTTTTTAATATTAAATATTTATGAAATAATTAGAATTGTATACATTTAAAATTATGCTACCAAATTAAATTTTATAACAATTAAAACCTTTATTAATTTTGCAACTGTCAATGAAACAAAGTTAATAAAATAAAAAAATATTTTTAAAAAATTATAAAAAAAATAAATATTGAAGTTTAAAAATATTTTAAATATTTTTTTACTTTCTTCACGAAAAGGAAATTTTTAAATTATGAGCAATTTTAGTGACAAAAAATATATTTAGATATCAATTTAGAGATACATTTTCTAATTAGAGACCACTTTCTTTTGTAATCAAAACTTTGATACCTAATGTTAGTGACCAATTTAAAAACTAACTCATAATAGAAACTGTATTAATTACTAATTTAGAGACTAATTATAATTTTTTAAAACTATTTTTAGTTACCAATCATTTTTAGTTTATAAATTGATATCTAAATTTGTCACTATAATAACTAATTATTTTGTCATTAAAATTGATCATTGTTGAAGGGTTTTTTTATAGTATTTTCTCTAAATTCTCATGAAATCTCTTTCTTTATATACTAATAAAAATTATTATACATCACTCAACGAAATTGCACAAACAATAAATATTGAACTAATAATAATTGAAATTTATATTTTATCTTTTGAACTTCAATTTTTGTTAGATGATGATAAAAAAGATTCACAGTGAAATTAAATTATTATATCATATAATATTAAATGAAATGACTTTATACAATTATGATGATAAAATTACACTTATGATAATAAGTTAAAAAATAAAAAAAATAATTATACAAAAATATGAAAACAATATTTTACATGATAAAAATTAACAGTAAATAAAAATATTAAAAAGAAGTATAAATGATCAAATCGTACAAATAAAAATAAATATATAATTAAAGATATATACGATGTAAAATATCTTAAAAACAAGTCTAAGAATTGAGAAATTATGAAAATTATTTTAGAAATATAATTTTTTTATATTACCTAATAAATAAAAATTTTATGCAATCAAACATGTGAAATTGATAATCAAATATTCTGATATAAAAAAAATACTTAATATAAATAATCCTTCAAAATATTAATGAACTCAAATTAAATTTAATCTAAATCAAAGTTAATCTAAGAACACTAATTTTAGGTGTTCCTTAAGTATTGTATTTTAGGTAATAGCAGGTTTGATATGATTTTTAGATAATGACTAAACGATATTTATTACGTTGATGAAAGGTTGATTAATGATGAATGATTCATATTATAGCATTCTAATTTAAGATTAGTAGCAAAGTCAGCAAGCAGCAACCACTTTCACCAACTCCATGTGGAAGCAAGTTTGGGACTCACGCGTTCCTTTTATGTTAATATTCAAATTCAATGGAATTGCCACTGCATCTTTCACTCTATATCAAACTAGTGCTTAGACTTTTTCTAGTTCATAATACCCTATTATTATTTATTTAACTTTAATCGATTAAAGTAAAGTTATAATTGAGAAAAACATTTATTATTAAATAGTTAGTTAGAATTATAATTTCATAAGTTTATTTTTTACGTGAGTAGTTTTATTTAAATTTATATCTCGTGTTACATTTTATTTGAATTTATTTTAAAAAAATTAATTTTATTTCTAGTAATATTTTGTGATGTAATTTTATTTTTGTAATACTTTTAATATTACTTTTTGTTTGAGTTTATATTTGATCATTTTTAAATCATTTTATTAATTTTATTTAGAGTTTAAGAAAATATTGACTGATATCTTCTATTAATTTACGAATATTTTTGAAGCTCATATTCAACGGATAACAGTACGTGTAACGAAGGAAATTTGTTATGGAACGTCCTTTTCTAGACAGAAAATTTGTTGAAAAACTTCATTTTCTAAAAATATGGTAACCTTTTTTTATAAAGAAAAAAAAACTTGGTTATTCAGAGTTCTTCAAGATGAACTGTCAACCCTACTAACTAAATTTTAATTATAAAAAAGTTCTTTTTTATTTTTCCCATCTATACTTATTTTTTTCTCTAAAAACGACAAACCTTGTACCAAAGTTTGGGGACAACTACTACAATGTAATTAGGCTAGACAAGAATAATTCAACCTATTAAAGAAACTAAATAAGTAAACATATATAAAAGACTATGATATTTTTTATAATCTAAAATTTGAAGATACTAAATTTGTGGATTTTACTTAAAGGAATAACTCATCTTATTTATTTTCATCTAATATAAAAATTAAACTCATATTTAACTTCTATAAATTCATTTGTTCCATTTCAAAGTATATGGTAATAGATGATTACATAATAATCAAAAATATTATTCTAACTATGTTAATGAATTTCAAATTAAAAGATTAGGGCTAATTTAGTAAGTTCAAACCATTTCAATTTTTAGTCTCAAAATCGAAGAATTCGCTCTATATTTCAATTACCTCAAATATAGAATATTTTTTCTATATAAACTATAAAGAATATATTAGTAGATAATATTTGAGATGTTTCGACCCTTTATAGAAACATAAGAGAAGATCTTTGATTAGCTAGGGAGAGCTAATCATTCAGGTTTTGTTAATCTGTATTCTTTGTGTTGTTTAGTATTTTTGGTGTGATTTCAGAACTATAAAAGGGTATTCTTATTATGTTGTGTGTTCTTCTTGTATGTGTTTCAAGAAGGTTGTGTTTAGGTGTATATTTCAATAAATTATTAGTAAAAAAAACCTTGTAATTTCTGAAAAGCAAAGCTGAAGTTATTTTGGCTAGTTGAATGTAGCTTCTTGTAAGTGAACCAATATAAAAACTCTATATGCACTATTTTAATTTTTTTGTAAATTGCATTTTAACATACTACATCAAGAAAGTTGATAAATAGAACCTTTGTGATAGAATTTATTGTGTTCAAGTAAATAATCAATTAATTTGTCTATTTGATATTATCTTGATATTTGATAACCAGTTGCTTGTATTTGATAAAAGCGTGTTGTGTGATAAACAATTACATTTTTTTTTTTGCAGTTTTTTAATCTGTTAATTGTTCTTTGAAATCGGGTAAAATGCGTGGTTGAGTAGTGTTGTTTAACTAAATCACTTAGTCAATCTATATGTATCTGTATAATATCATAATCCTAAATATATTTTAGTAGGAGTTTCTTAACAACACATGTTAATAGAGTTCAAATTGAATATATATATATATATATATATATATATATATATATATATATATATATATATATATATATTACTAGTACTATACTAAAAAACTTGAATTTGAAAAACACTAAATTTGATGGATAACTTGTTTCATTCACAAAATCTTGACAGTGACTGGAGGGTGGAAATTCATTGAAGACTCAGTATATTGCATTCTCTCCCTCGATTGCGGAGAGCCAAGAATTCGTTCTGAATCATGTTTAATAGATTACTAGAGATCGTTTAATGTTGTCAAGATTAGTTAAACTGTAATTGTTTTATCAGTTTTTTTTTTTTTCTTGAATGATTTTCTGTGATTTATTTGCCAACAATTTCGTGTATAGTGAGAAAGGAATAAAAATATGAAACAAATAAGAACACTATAATTTTTGTTACTTTCACCAGGTCGTGGGAGAATCTTTCTTGTCTCTTGAAATAAAAATTTTATTCAGCAAAAGAAGACTTTTCTAGAATGGCCTGCCAAATATGAATACTTTTCTTATTTGTTCGACAGCTGAGTAATTAATAATTTATGCATAGTAAAGGAAAGGTGGCAATAATAAGATAATAGAATTGACCAAACCAAGAAAAAACCGTGTCGGTGGACAAATGATTGCTTGTGTTTTTACTCTCTTTCTTAATCTGTAAGCATTTGTTTAAAGAATAAGTTTGTGAATCACACTGTCAGATTAATTTATGTGGACACTTTAAATTGTAAGCAATTTTTAATTGGCAAAAAGATTTGGTTGCTAATTAATGTGTTCAAAATGAAAAATAGTATAGGGATATATACATCGAGGTTTTGAGTTTGACTTTTATAAAATACCAGTCACGAAGTAGAATTTTTGTCTTTTTGAGAAGTTTAACAAATTTTATTGGACTTCATATTAGTGTTTGATTTTAAATTGATTTCGCAATACCGCAAAACCTAAGACTAAAGAACATGTATATAGAGTTTAGTATTTGTCATTTAGAATTAGTAATATGCTATTCATATTATAAGTGAAGAAGATAAAATAAAAAAATAATAATTTGTTCACTTCAAAATCCAGAGAAGTTTTATTTTCTAATTTTTATAAATTTTGAGATGTATATTTTAATTTGTAAAGAAAGCTTGTTCATTTTTTCTTTTTAATTAGAAGTTCCTTTAGATTAATTTATTTGCATAATAGGGTTATCATATAGATTATGTTGATTCTTGGATGGGAATCAATCAAAAGAGAAATATTTTGAGGATTATTTTCTCAATGACTTGTCTGAGAAATGTGTTTTCTCTCAATTATAAGTTCTTTTGTTGTTTGAATTTTATATATTCTGTATTAATATAGAGTTTTATAAGTTCTATATTTTAAAAAGAAAATTCTCATCTCCTATACTTCAGGCATCCTTAATAAATCATTTTTTTATTTATATATTAGTTATTATTGATAAAAAAATAGTTTGATTTTATTTTTGACTGTAGAATGGGATAACTTAATTGTCTAATTTAATTATATTTATTTTTACCTATAAAAAAAATGAAGCACGCTGGTTCTTATTTTACTTTTTTACCATTCACGTTAACTAAATTAACCAACTTATAACACATCGATTCGAACACAAAAATCCTCTTCTGCATGTTTCCTTGCATGCAATATCCAAAGTCATAGACTCCTAAATAAATATTTTTATTTTTGTAGGCAATACCTTATATGAGTATATATGACCTAGTATTACAAGTTGGTTAAGTGTCAATGATTAAGGTTTAGGTTTTCTACCCCAGGTCCCCACTAGCTACACAAATTTTGATTAATGTTAAAACTATGTCTGGTTGACACTTCCAAGTAATAACCATACAAAACTTTATCTTAAAGAAAACTATAAAGTAATGAACGCATAACGCGCTTTCTTTTTCTATATAAACACTAACACATCACCTATTTATCAATCAACCAAAGGGAAAGAAGATCTATACATAACCATGTTTTCTACTAATAATACTTATTATTCCCTTCTGGCCACCATTTTCTTAGTGCTAACATTTGTTTTCCCTTCAGAAGGCCAATTGAGTGCAACCTTCTATTCCAACACATGCTCCAATGTTTCAACCATTGTGAGGAATTCTGTGCAGCAGGCTTTGACATCTGATTCACGTATTGCTGCAAGCCTCACTCGTCTCCACTTTCATGATTGCTTTGTCGATGTAAGCTTCCATTCTCCATTTCCTTTTCCTTCCACAACAACCTTCATTTTATCTTTTCTGTGGTGTCATGACCGGGTTTGTTGTAAACGTCGACAAAATTAGAACAAACTGAACTTATCTGCGATGTTTAAAAAATTCAGTTTGTTCGTGATTTTGTCGACATTTACAACATAGTTAAGGTTTTACGAGTATAAATTTTTTATTGATTTTTTTGGTGTTGTCTTCTGTTGAACATTAAAAATATACTGTACTGATATTTTAAATATCTTTTTAATATATTTTAAAATGTTTAAATTAATGATAATGAATGTATTATGAAAATACAATAGATAAACAGCACAGAAAATATCAGGTGAGAATCCAAATTTAGGTTTTACCGACGAGAGATTTACAACTGATAAGTGTTATCTGTTTTCTGTTTTCTGTGATTAGGGGTGTGACGGGTCCATTTTGCTGGATGTTGGTGGCAACATCACACAAAGTGAGAAAACTGCAGCTCCCAACGCCAATTCCATTCGGGGATTTGATGTGGTTGACAGCATCAAGAGCTCCGTGGAAAGTTCATGTCCTGGTGTTGTATCTTGTGCTGATATTCTTGCCCTTGCTGCAGAATCTTCTGTGTCCCTGGTAACTTCATAGTTCTATAACTATAAAACTTTATATGTTAACGAAATCTTCTAAAACCTTTATACTGCATAAGAACATTTTTGAAGTCCCTGAAAAGAATTAATTTAAAAGAACAATGTCACAACTTTGTCGTAACATAGTTTATCATGTTTTCTACTTTCTTTGACTTCTTCTTCGCAGAAGCATAAGCATATGCAGCCACGTAGATAAAAGAAGAAAAAAAAAACATTATTTTTCTTGTGGCAGTTACATTAATAAAGTGTAAAATTGTGCAGTCTGGAGGTCCTTCGTGGAGTGTATTACTTGGAAGAAGAGACAGTGTAACTGCAAACCAAGCTGGTGCCAACACTTCCATTCCATCTCCATTTGAGAGCCTAGCCAACATCACATCCAAATTTTCTGCTGTTGGCTTAGACACAACAGATCTCGTTGCATTATCTGGTATAACTACAATGTATCTATCTGTGTCACTGTAGATGAATTATTACGTAGAAATATATGATCGTGACTATTACTTTTTTCATACAATAGAAAACGTGGTAAAAGAATGATTGCACATTTAGATGTTTATAATAATATATAATAATTTTGAAGTGCATGCATGGAAATGTTACAAAATGATTGATTGGTGGACTTTTGCATCAGGTGCGCACACTTTTGGACGTGCACAGTGCCAATTTTTCTCCCAGAGGTTATTCAACTTCAGTGGCACAGGAAGTCCTGATCCAACCCTGAACTCAACCTATTTGGCGACTCTACAGCAAAACTGTCCCCAAAATGGGAGTGGATCTACATTGAACAACCTTGATCCTTCAACCCCTGACACTTTTGACAACAACTATTTCACCAATCTTCTCATCAACCAAGGTCTTCTCCAAACAGACCAAGAACTCTTCTCCACCAATGGCTCTTCCACAATCTCCATTGTTAACAACTTTGCCAATAACCAATCGGCTTTCTTCCAAGCTTTTGCTCAATCAATGATCAACATGGGTAACATCAGTCCTTTGACAGGTACTCAAGGAGAAATCAGAACCGATTGCAAGAAAGTCAATGGAAGTTGAAGAAAGAGAGAATAACACAAAATCTACCAATACTTGTTGGATTTTGATGCACCATGTAATTTTTTGTTTTGTATCTCGGTATGAGTGTGTCTAAGAAATGTCAAGAAATTGATATACATCACGTTTTTTCGTATATATTTATATAATTGAGATCTTTTTCAAGAGAGGAATTATAAATGCAAATGTAGTTAGGGTACATCAACCCATTTACTAGCAAAATAAAGACAGAAATAATTTAAAGAAACCACATATTACAAAAGATAATGATGGTATTCCATCTAAAATATCTCAACAAAAAGTAACTTTTTTTTATCCAAAATAATCGAAAAAAATAAACTATCTTCAGTAAGCCATCAAAATCTTGAAGTTGATAAATGGAAAAACTATCTAGACTCATGTTGTTTTGTGGAAATACCTACTTCAATCAAAACAGCACACTAATAATTCTTTGAAATTGAGATAAATATGGACGGAGATCGGAACATTATCTTTGTCCAGTCTCTTCCTCTCTATTCCTCCGCTTATTTTTTTTTTTTTTAAGAAAATGATTTTTTATTATTAGATTTTGAATCTCTTATAATTTTAGGTACATATTTTAAATGATTTTTCATTTTTTTATTTTCACATTCTTAATATTTCAAAATCACTTAAAAAATATACATTATATTACAAGAGAAAGTTGTTGTTAAATTTAATAGTGAAAATATCGTTGTCTATCTTTATCTTTTTATGTTCTTGCATGCTAAATGATATATTTGCATCTGCATCTATTTGTGTGAGTTTGACCAAGACCATTACACATCAAAATTAAAAAAGCAACAACAATTTTTTTTTTTGTTATGCATTTTATATGAAAAAAGCAAAGCAAAGCAAACCCTTCACAACAAAGATAATTCCATATGGCTTCTACCTAAGCGATTGACAAGAAAAAAAATGACGCAACCCTTCACTTTTTACGCTTATAATGCAACAAGGACATATCTAGCTCTTCTGAAATTTTGGTTAGGTCGAGAGAATCTTTCTTGTGTTTAAGAGAAAGAAAAGGACGTTTTCTAAGATGCCAAGTTGAATGAATAGTATTAATTGGTGGAGTCCATAATCCATATTAAAATAGGGGCAATAAGATAATAGATTTGACTAAAGGAAACAATGTGTCGGTGAGCAAAATATGATTGCCAATGCTGTTACTATCTCACTTAATTATTTTCTAAGCATGTCATTTCAAAGAAATAAATTCTGGGCACGTAGGTATAGTGCTCATAAAAAGTGAGTCTGCAATTCACTTCTTCAAAATTTCTAATGCAGGATTAGTCTTCATCGGTGTCACTTATAATCACAGCATCTGGATAATTCGTAGAGATTTTAAATTGTAACACTTTCCGATTGAGACTTCCAAAATAGGACCAGACTCGTGAAACCACAATTTTGCATGACTTTTGAGAACTAAGTCCAAATTAGGTCAAACAAAAATGCCTTAAATGTGAGCAAGTTGTAACCAATCACACCAAATATCCAAATTCAATTTGAGTTTTCAAAATGAAGCACAAACCTTTAAAAATTCAAATTTGTTGGATGTTAAATCCTCATCGAGCATGACCGGTCGATTTATAAAAAGCCTAGATATAAATTGCGGCCAAATATTGAAGTCTATGTTAGAAATTTAAGGTAGATTGAAATTTTACATCGGATAAAAATAAATAAAATGATATATAAGTAAAAAAAATTATAATACTCGTTATCTTAAAATTTTAAATTAAAAATAATATTCTAACTTTTTATATAATTTTTTTTCTATGAATATTTGTATATCTATCTCCCTTTATATAAAAACCTCATCGTTCAAGTCTAAACATTTTATCTAGTGAATTCATGTAGGTTGGTCAACCAAACACATTTCTCATTTTGGAAGAGATGAAATTACTTCAGTTTAAACAGAAATTATGATTAAATTGAGACAAAATAACAAATATAGGAATCAAATCGAGATTTTTAACATAAACAATTGACACGTGGACGAATTATAACTTGACACGTGACAGTGTTTTCAAAAAATAAAATATAAAATAAATTAAAAAAAATTACAAACTGACACGTGGCAAAACCCTATTTTGACACGTGTTGGCTGTTTCTTTAAGAAAAAAAAGTAAAAAAAATTAAAAAAGGATTTTAAAAAAGATTTTAAAAAAATTTTAAAAAATCAACAAAATCACGAGTTGACACATGATACACAGTTAATGTCGTCAATGATGCCCTAATGGAAAGAACCAAATTAAAACAAATTTTTAAAAGATAGGACCCAATTAAGATAATTTAGAACTTAAGGACCCAATTGAGATTTTGTAAGGAAGACGAAGATGTTCCATGTGATTAAACCTTCTATATAAGTTAACATGTGTCATAATTTTGGTATTGAACTTACTCTTTTTTTTCTTGATTATAAGTTATTGTTGATATAATATTGGTGATGTAATATGTTTTTAACACTTAATTTTGAAGAAAGATATGACAATTAATCTTCGAAATTAAACCTAATATATTAAATTTTTAAGAATAGTTTTTATTATATTGATTTATTTTGTTATTAAAAATTAAATCATGAAATAGTTTATAGAGCGTATACTTTTAAGATACTAAGGAGATATCAGCCAAATAATTCTTAGAATTAGGTTTTGGTTAAAATTAAAATTAGTTACTGCATTAAAATTCAGCATAATATTTTTTTTTACTAACAAAAATATTTATGATATGGATCTTAATGTTAGAATATTTATTACAGATATGATGAGTTCCTATTTAATGAATACTTTTAGTCTTAATTGATAAGAAATTATTTTAAAATAATATTAAAGTCGTGTTATGAGAATACTTAAAGAAAAATATTTTAAATGAAGTTATGAATAATAAATTGAGTATTTTTAACCTCTTAATGTTATAATTTACTAACACAGAAATAATCAATTACGTCACCTAATTATGTCTAATAGGAGAGAAATATCCATCTGAAAATGTGGTGAAATTTTAAAAAATAAGTTCAATCGAATTTTGTCACACTTTTTATCACTCTATTTAAAACCCATAATTTAAATTCAACACTACGGATACCGATGTAAAGTACTTGTTTCACATTGATCAATAGTCTGATATAATTCTTTTTTAAATATTATATACTGGTTTTCCTCTTCATTCTTATTGTATGAAAACATATCGAAAGATCCTACGAGTTAGGGTTTGTTCTATAATGATTATATATGTTTGTCATTAATGTTGTATCGGTAAACAATTTTCATTCTTTTTACTTTTATGGCCTTGAAAATCAAAATAGAATCTTGGTTTTCACTTTCGTTTATTTCTACTATCAATAAAAATATTTACAATAAAATAAGTATTTTTAAATTTGTTTTAGTTTATGGTGTTGTGTATCAAATGAAAGTTTTTTTTATGAAACTGAAAAAAGTTAGTAAATAAAAAAGTCAAAATTAGGATAGAGGTCACTTAAAGACAAGATTGAGTTATATGAAATTAATGGTATTCAATAGTTTAAATGTATTGAATATTTGATCCTCGACAACTCAATTTTCTTTTTATGTAATCCAACCTTTAACATCTTTATGCTCACTAACTTTTCTTCAACTTTATTAAAATTATTCATTTGATATGCAAAACTCTAAACTGAAACAAATTTATATACTCATTTGATTGTAGTTTGTTTTATTGATAACAAACTATTTTACACCAAACCTAATAGAATCTGACATAAAATTGCACTTTTACATCGGACATATTACCGACCAATGTAAATTTACGTCTTGTATTTTTCAAACAACGTAAATTTACATATTATGTTGTACTATAAAAGGTCCAAAATAATTGCATTACCGTGTTGATGATTTTTTTCTTCGTGCATTATTTATAATACAAACACATATTGAATTAAAAATTTACAATTGATTGAAAATAACTAATTGCAGAAACGATTCACTTATTTATCTTTCTGAAAATTATAATCAAACATAGGTAGATCTACTAAATAAAATATAACTTCTACCAAAATTTGTCAACACACAAAACATATAAAATTGATCATTAGGAACCAGCCATATGACAATAATTGGCATTGATTAATATCAAGTTTAAAAACTTTCGTGGTTAACACTTACCAAAAAAGTATCAAATCTATTAAACTATTTTCATGCCATTAAGTTAAAATCACATAT
>Ga0214543_1011637_pt1 | contig 12208 bp, 3 predicted proteins | sample CNSS2metaG_FD_160094 | JGI IMG/M metagenome (GOLD analysis project Ga0214543, IMG submission 160094) | Root nodule microbial communities from cowpea collected in UCLA plant growth center, Los Angeles, California, USA - CNSS2 | ecosystem: Host-associated > Plants > Roots > Nodule | place: USA...
AGAGAGAGAGAGAGAGAGAGAGAGAGAGAGAGAGAGAGAATATTTCTCATCTCCTTAAATAAAAGGGGGATTCTTTTTAAAGTGGGCTTTTACTTTCCACACTCTCGTAGTTTCTAACTGGAACTCGATAATTCTTAACATGATATTGTCTTTCATAAAATTGGCTTCCAAATTATCCATTCTAGAAATCTTTCACCATTTTCTTAATGTTTTTCCTTTTATATTTTTGTTTCACTCCTTATTCCTAAGCTGACTCAGTTCACACAAAAGCTTCTGCATTCTCGTAAATTTTCAAATCTTTGATTAATTTTTTTAGAAAACTATCACATAAACTTTTAAAGAATTCTTAAAAAACTCTCAATCTACTCATCAAGAATTTACATTTAAAGCAAAAAAAGGTAATAAATAGAGTAATAATATAACCAAAAAAAACTTTAAAAGATTAGAAGAGTAAATATAATAATGATCTGTTTAAAATTACCACAAAAAATTTGTAAAACAATGGAAATATAATGAAGAACTAAAAAATAAGTAATAAAAGTAATTCAAGACTACTTAAAAGATTAAAACTAATTTGAACATTTAATAAAAATAACTCAATTAAAAAAAAATCATGTCTTCAAGAAAATATAGAGCCACGAGCTGTAAATGTTTTTCTATCTACATATCACATTTGAGATGGATAAAAACTAATTTAGTATTCACTGCTCTAATGCAATTTGCTTAATCTATGTTTAATTTCCCAATCTTAAAAGCCATTAAAAACATAAATATTACATTTAACTCTTAACCGTATAATAACAAAATTTAATATTAAACAAACAAGATCTTCTAACATTCAGTTCACAAATTGTCTCACAAATTAACAAAATTAAGAATTAAAAAATAATTATGAACATATAAATAAAATAAAATCTAATATGTAAAAAGGAAAATGAAACAAGCAAGAGTTAAAAAAAAACTCACAAATATCTAAAAAGAATAATTAATAATTCATGTATATCCATGCTAATTATTAGTTAGTTCATTAAAATTTCTGATAGACATGAATTTTAATTTTGGGTGTTCAAATTTAAAGATTAAAAATATATTTAATTCAACAAAAAATAAGAAAAACTCTGAATAATTTCTATTGTTGCACATGGGTTTGGCTTAATTCATAATTCTTTTTATTCATAATACGAAGTTCTAATGAAGGAAATATTTATAAATAAAATTAATTGTTGTTAGTAAAATAAAATAATACTATTGCTTTATTGAATTAATTAGTCAAAATCAATTTAATTTTTTTTAATAATTGAGTTATGAAGAATATAATACATTAGCACACATTTCCAAAATTTATTAAAAACTGATACACTTATATAAAGAGCCTCGTTCCATTTTGTAATTTTTAATGGATATAAAAAGCAGTGTGAATTTATAAATATTTTTTTAATACAATTGATAGACAATTACATTCCTTAACTATGCTCTGAAAAACTTATTTAATAATAAATCAATGTGCATATAATACCATTGGTTAAAAATATAACTCCTTAAATGGATTTTAGTATTTTAAAGAATTACATTTCTGTTAATTAAAAAATTAACAGTAAACTGTTTTTTTATTAATAATCTCGTATAGTATTTTTATTACAATTTTCAGATAATATTTTTATTTATTATTTTTTAATTATTGTTCCAACACCAACTATAGCTGTCAATGTTCAAATAATAATGTGAAGATCTAATATATTGAGTTTAAAGATAATAATGTAATATACCTATTATAGTGTTCAAATAATAGAAGTCTAAAGAAATGAATAAAGTATTTAGATTCTCTATGATTTCCAAAGAAAGTGTTCGGTTTGTGCAGTTGTAAATCCAACTGTTATAATCAATAAAAGTTAACTTTAAACATTTATTCAATATGAAACGAATAATTTTTTAGGTGAGATTGTAGTTTTCATCTTATAAATATTTATTTCTAACTTTCGCTATAATTAAAAAAGAAAATAAGATATCAATTTAGAATTATGTTTTTATTAGTTATTTTATGTTTAGTAAAACAAGTTAAACAATAACTTATGAATAAATTATAAGTTATTTTCGTTACTTTTCTTACGGTAAGACCCACTTTTCTTTTTGTGTCTTTTTTCTTTAAAGGGCTGTCCCATCTTGTGGGCCTAAGGACAGGCCCAAAGGGAGGATCAGACCTGATATGCCCCAATCCTAATCCTGTACTTTTCTCGTAAAACAGAACCCTTGTGCCTCCTTGAGCAGCCGCACTCTCTGTTAGGGTTTGCCTCCTCGCCGCTTCCACGTTCGCTCAAGCTGTTCCTATCCCACGTAAGTATTTCCGATCCATACTCTTTCCTTTTGTTGGGTTTTCGTATTCTCAGTTGGGGGTTCACCGTGATAACCCTTTTTGCAACTATTCCACCGTTCATTTCAGCTTCTAGGATCTGCTCTCTAAACTGTGGTGCTCGTAGTCTAAGAGTCGAGGTCTTTCCGCTAGCTCTTTCCAAGTAAGGGAAGCTAGACCTTATTGTATTTTTCGTGGGATCTGCCTATTTTACGAGCTTTTGAGGATTTAATGGTCTGTGTGAGAATACGAGTGTTTGAGAATGCATGTTTGAACTGTTTGGATGTGTGTGGCTGACTGTTGCACGAGAAAACAGTGGCGGGTGCTGGTTTTCTCGCCCAAGCGAGCTAGTCTCGCCTAGGCGAGATTATCAGAGGCTCGCCCAGGACCTTCTCACTCGAATTGTTGCCTAGGCGACTTGTGTTCTTTTTGAGCGAGGAGTGCTCTCGCTTAGGCGAGAAGGAACTCACCTGAGCGAGACCTCGCAGAGTCACTTGGCCCCTTGTCGCGCCCTCGTCTAGGCGAGATGGGATCCGCCTGAGCGAGAGGGTCCCTCTCGCCTGAGCGAGCTCTGCTAGCTTGGGCGAGGCAGCGGGCAGGTTTTGTTGTTGTTGTTGTTGAGTGGTCCGCTGATGTGTGGTTTGTTATCTGCTCCTAAATGTTTTACAAGAGGGGTTGTGTGATGATGGCATGATTAATATCTTACATTTGAAATGGAAATGGCATGTTAGTTGATTGGGTATGAATTGAAAAGCATGGGTTGTATGAACTGTTGATTTTGCATGATATTATTGTTATGAGAAATTCTTGGTTGGTGGGTGGAACATGTTTAAAGTATGGGTAGGGCATAATTTCATGACTCTTGTAATGAGAGATATTGGTGGCGCCTCATCGGTTTGACGTAATCCCATGGATCCTCTTAAGGGGAGTCCCTGGTGGTGCCTTGACAAAAGGACGTAATTCCACGGGGGGTCGTGGTGGTGCCTCAGGGCTAGGCCGTAATTCCACGAAGGCCGCGTGGTGGTGCCTCCTGTAAGGGTATAATTCCGTGAAGGCCTCGCAGTGACGCCTCATTGCTAGGACCTAATTCCACTGCCACGTGGTGGTGCCTCAGTTAAGTATCCGAATAGTTTAATCTTAGGGTTTTATATGGATGGGTATTTCACATGGGATGACTGCTATGTATGATTGAATATGAATGGTGTGTTGTGTGCCTGTATGATGACTTTTCGCTAGCTTACCCTTCTGCTTACTTGTGTGTTATGCGTGGTCTCTTCCTTTGCAATGATCATCAACCTTGTTGATGTGAGCAGATGTGAGAATCCCTGACAGTGGAGATGGTAATAGGAATGCTGCAGCTTGATGGATTGAACGGGTGTTGGGCCCCACATTACTGGAGGATTATATTATTTATGTTTTCTTGTCCGATCAAGACCTAGTAATTTTAATTTTGTTCTTTTCAGTATTTTGTTCTGGTTGGGTCATGTGGGGCCCTTTCCTTGTAATCCGGGTATAATGGACGTATTGTATACCTTTGTATCCAAAACTCTGTACTCTCTGAATATTCATGTATGTGATGAATGTTTTATTGATTGAGGTTGTTCAGTTTTTGGCACGTTACACTTACTCGAAGGTAATTTATAATTTATAAATTAAAGACAACGTTACAAAAAAAGAACTGAGGGAAGTATATATTAAATGCATTTTTTATCCTTTTATCCTTCTAAGTTATATATATATATATATATATATATATATATATATATATATATATATATATATATATATATACTTTTACATTTTTTTATTTGATAAATATTAATAATAAAATGAAGAAAATAAAAAATCACATCTCAAACTCATTTAATGACTCAAATATTATAGTACTCTTATCATTATATAATCACCTAAAGCTTACACATGTAAAATAATTTAGGAATACATGAACCAAATCAAATATATGAAAAAAGTTCACAATTCTCAACTAAAATCAAATCTACCAATAGCATGGAAATGACATAATTTACTATAGGTGCACACTATTTAACTTAATTATCAATTGCCAAAATTAACTTATAATTGTTTTCATACAATTTAAATTAAATTAATGTAAATCAACAAAGATATAAAGATTAATTGATTTATCATATTGACTCTCAATTACAAATACAATTTGCATCATTAAGATCTCAAGTCTTAGCAATTCAAAAATATTATAGAATCTCGTAATCTTAATTCATTAATCAAAAACTCAAAACCCTAACAATCATTATTTACACAATGGATCAATGTAAAATCAAAACAAGCACCACTTTCAAAATCAATTAACGTATGATTACTTATTTTAGATGCTCATAACTCCTTGAAAGCATTATGGCACTATAAAAAAATTATTAAATAACAATTAATTTATATAAAAAAATAGTTAATTATTATATTGATTAAGTTAGATAAGTTTTTAACAAATTTAAAATTATTGATATTTAAAATAATTTTTATAATAAAGTTTTATAATTGGTTTGTGAATCATAAACTAAATTGACCTACAACATTAACTAATAAAATTTTAATTATTTAATAAAAAATAATAACTAATAATTAAAATATTAATAATTAATGTTAGAAACTAATTTAAATTTTGATTCACAGGCGAATTATAATCTTTTATTAATAATAGAAATTATTTCATATTTCAATAATATTTAATTTATAAATTAATGTCTAATCTAGTTAGTACAATGACGAACTATTTTTTGTCTTTAAATTATTATTTAATAATTTTATTGTTGTGTAAGTTGTTTTGTCCTTCCTCCTAGAATTATAGAAGAAAAAAACTTAATCCCTATTGAATAAACTAAGGTAAGACTTTTGAAGACAAATCTCACTGCATTCCTACCTTCTTCTCTCTTTCTCTAACATTTTATTTTGTATAAAAGTATTTTTATTTTATTTTCTAATTCTAATGAAATAATTTAACTAAGCCAAATAAATATTTTTATATTTTTTAAGGAAATGACATTAAACTTTATGACAATTACAAATTATTAGATTATATTTGAACGATTGGTATTAAAGAAATGTATGAAAGTAGCCCTATTTAATCTAGTCTTAATTATTTATTGTAAGTCGAATTTACAATTCATATTTTTCACAATAAAATGTTAACATTTCTGTGTGTGTGTCTGAAAATGAGAGAAAGAAGTTAGTATCTCATGAGAAATTTAATTATATGGTCATGCTTTCATTTATATGGCCTATGAGTATATGAGTTTTTACTCTCCCACTTTCATCTCTCACATTGTATGGTTGAAATCTGTTTATCACACTTTCATCCATAGACTAGAGACTAATATACAATCAATTTCATACATTACTTTTTATACACAATGAAATAGTAGAACCCTAATTAAAAAAATGTGTTAGACGAATCACATAGAGATGGAGTACCATGTTTTTGTGCTCAATTATTATATGACTAAATGCGCCAAAGAACCTTGTCTCTGTGTGTCTCATCCCAATTATACCAACAACTGTCCATTAATTTCCCTTCATCATGCAACCAAAGTCACAACATTGATCATTACTCTTGAACTAAAAAACCAAAAGAAATAAAGTGAGTTTTCTTTTTATCATACAATTAAAATAGGGTAAAGGAGGTAGAAGATTCCATATATATATATATATATATATATATATATAATTAAAATAGGGTAAAGAAGAGATGAGACCAAATTATAATATACAAGTGAGTGCAAACTTTATCTTACAAGTTGTTTTTTTTAAGATTGAGTTAGACTTAAAGTTTATATCTGAACAATGTATTAGAGTCATGTAAGGAGTATATCTATCCTAATGAAATTTCTTGATTGTTTGATTCATATTGTTCCTCTCGGTATCATACTATTAACAAATATTAATCTCACATACGAAATATGTATCTTTTAGCACGAAAGAGATTTGTTAGTGTTTCTACTTATATCGTTTACAAATTAAGATATAAGACAATTTAAATACTCATTATTTTTTTCATCCTTTAAGACGTCTTTTAAGAATAAAATCGTGACAAAACACAAATAATACCTCGGATGCGAGGTGATTAACCCTAACAATACCATTAGGCGAACTTGGGATCGGAATAGTTAGTGATTTGTACATTACCTAAAGTTAAATTATACTATATATATATGTGGATGTAAATTTTACCATATTAGTCAGAAACCGATTTTTTTTTTTAAGATTGAGTTAAATAATGTTTCCGTAAAAAAAGTATAAAATATTGAGAGAAGAAAATACACATGATATCCATCCACCAACATGCAGAATACTTCATTTTCTGTCATGGTTTTCTCTGATGACAGTGAATTAGAGACAAATTCTTAAAGCTATACTATAGAAGTGCAATAATTTTTGATATATAGTGTGAAAACGGAATAGAAAACCTTTTGGTTAGAAGATTTGGAACAGTGCTTTAACCCATGATATTGACAGAGTAGTGTGTTGTGTTGAGATAGTGCAGGAGTGGGGGCATGGTAAAGATAGTATAGTGCAGTGGTGGGGATGACTGCAACACCGCCACACTGAGCCAATAGACATTGGCGTGCACAGTGCAGTGCACACCACCAAATCAAAAGATGTGTGGATGAATGAATCAATATATGTTTGTGATTGATTCTACCACATGCCTCCAAATCCAACTCACATGCCTCACTCTTCCATACACTTTTCTACCCCACCACACTTTTTTCTCTCACGCCAAATTATTTATTAATTAATTCCAAACCAATTACTTAATCATCCTCAAAATGGTTTCTCACAACACCTAGCCATTGTACCTATAATGGGTGCTGCTACTGCTTTTGTTGCCCAGTTTCCAACACAGTTTTTCATAAGGACAAGTGTTACATTGCTAGGGTTTCGAATCAATCTCCCACTTCCCTCTTTGCAAACCAACCCCATCCACACAATGTGCTTTCTATATGTCAATCACAATTTACAATATTATTTATGTAAAATAGATGAAAAATACTTTGTTTGGACTAATTGATGAAAACTGAGTTAAAAGTAAAATATATTTGTTTATTATTTTTTATTTTTTATTTATTATAATAAGGATAAACATAAATATTAATAGAATATATATTTACTATGTGCTTTAGGAAAAAATATCTCAGAAATAAATTCATTGGAAAATGATATTTTTATCTGTTTATGCTATTGTGGTTTGCGTAAAGTAGAAATGGGGAATGTATCTCATCATCTTTTGAAAGAAAAAGTATTTGATATATATTGCTACCTTTTTTTCGTATCATTATTTTTACTCCATTTGTTCATTTCTTTTCCTTAAGTTACATTGTTGTGTTCCAACTATGATTTGTTTTTCTCCTTAATCTCTTTCTCTTTTAGGAAAATATAAGTATTGGATTGCTATGATTTTTGGATCTAAAAGGATAAACGTGCTACTCCAAAAAGATTGAGATCTTTTCTTTTCTACCCCTTACCAAAAAAGTAATATTGAGATCGAGGAGTTGCCCGTGGTAGAAGAAGATGCTCATCGTAATCGGTGTAGATGATGCAAGTGGCCATTGTTTTTTATATATTATCCACAAATAAAATAAAAAAATAAAAAAAATAAATTATATTTGTTTGATTTGTGTCACTTCATGTCTCTTCAAACACTTGGAATCAACAACCACGTAACCATGTCCTTCTCATGTCCACCAAAAAAGGGCAAGTCCAAAACCTTATTTTCATAGGGCACTTCCCTATTGGGGAAAGTTTTTTATTTATCATGCCCTTTGTGGAATCCCACCTCGTATCATCATTCCAAATGGTACTATATCTAGCTACAGTTTCTAGTATAAGATATGGTCATTATTAGGTTCACATACCCCAAATATGACCTCAAAATTTGTTCACCGATCATGCATGCTGCTCAAGGCGTGAAACTGAAACACCCCTATCATCTTAGGGCACTATTACCTTAACTAATTAATCCATTTTACCAACAATCATTGGCTAAACTTCCTCAAATCACGAGGTCATAGATTGTATATGTTGATTCAACACCTGAACAATATATAGATAGCTAGCATAAGAAGAAAAAAAATAGTTAAAGAATTCCACACATTTTAAGATAAATATATATTATATATATTCACTATAGTTGATTTTTTTTTTCATTTTGAATTTATGTTACGTATACCTTTTTTCAGAGAAAGCTACAATCTAGTTAGATACATCTCGTGAAGATTTTGGAAATCAAGCAAGAGAACCAAAACCTCACAATTGTTTCAAACATGTCATCTCAATCTTTCTTGACATCTCACACCAGCAAACATTAGCAAAAGGAGATTGGTTTGTGATAACTTGATTAACTATGATTAAAAGACATAACGTTTCACTATGTCTGGAACATCCTTAATTATCTTGAAAACGAGGATAAGAGAAAGAAAGTCCGAGTGAAGATGGAAGAGAAAAGGGTTTAATTTTGATGCAGGCATGTGTAAAAGTGACATAAACAAAAATGTTACAACTGGGGCAATGTGTTAAAGGCATATAAGAGTAGCAGAAACACAGATGATGCACTTAGTGAACAGCGATAGGTTCGAAAATTGACGTCAATGATTTACTTTGCATCAATAATTAATGTGTTAACAAATGTAAAGCATAAAGCAAATATACTTTAAACTGCTTTAGCGCCGCATTAGATTTTTGCGTTTGTGAGTGTATTCAGACGTCGAACACTTATTGGCTGGTTTAGCTCGTGAACAGCAATTCCACTTTTTTTTTTTTTTTAATTTTCTCCCTTAATTCCTTCTTTAATTAAAGGAAAAAAAGGAACCTGCCATTATACTTCCATGTGTTCATCTGCACAATATTATTCGTAATTAAAACCATGAATATTCCTACAAGATGGACAACAATAATGCTGCACTTGAATAGTTTTTGACATGATAATTCAGAGCAAGAACCTTTCTCATTGACTTTCTGTCGTTCATAAGAAAAGAATCGTTAGATATAACTCATCGTTTTTTGAATATATGCTTAATCATACACTCACATTAATTGCTGTAAATACTATATATATATATATATATATATATATATATATATGTCTGTATCTATATGTATATATATGTATATGTATATATGTATGTGTGATTGTATGATGTATATGTTTCTAGCAGCTTTTGTGACGTGTAGAATTCATGATTTAACTTTCAAAGATGGAGCAGTTAATCCTAGCTAACAATCTCATCAATGGGAAACACTCACAAGCACTTTTTCTAGGACTAATCCTGCAGTAACTAGCTAATTGTTATTTAAGAACTAAACAAGAAAATAAAGGTGTAATTAAAGGATTAATAATGATATCAGATGGTGAAGAAAAAGACAAATGATGGAGTAATTAATATTCGTTTGTTACAAAACCAATTCTTGAAGAGACCTGAGAAACATGATTAGAGGTAAATAGATTTAGAATGTGAAGATGCCTTTAAGCTAGGGCTTATAAGATAGTAGGTAGCAGCAAGGAATAAAATGAACTTGTGGTTGGGGTTGTTGCATATGGATGTAGAGATCATAAAGTTAGTTCCTTTTTTTCTCTTCTTTTCTAATTTCTTTTTCCATACATAAATTAAAATATTATAGATCAATGAGCAATGAAGATAAACCCACATTTATTCCGTGCATACGTGATGCAACATTTCCTCTTTCTGGCCCTATATATACCCTGCATCCCCGTTCAGGTCTTCACACAAGGGCAATTGATTTGTTCCATTAGAAAGTGAACTTGTTGTGTTGAATGTTAGAGAAAAAAGGGTGTTAATTATTACAGAAAAAACTGAATGTTTGTTCTCTCCCTTCGACCCTCATCCAATCCATTGTTGATTAGCTTATGCAGCAATGATATCAGATTTCAGTAAATGAATGCAGATTAGGGTAAAAGGGAGGTGACAGAAGAGAGTGAGCACACATGGTACTTTCTTGGATGATAAGGTTTCATGCTTGAAGCTATGTGTGCTTACTCTCTATCTGTCACCCCATCTTCCTCTCTTTCTTTCAATCCTCTTGTTCTTCACTTTCTGTTAATATATATATGTATCTGATTTTTGTTTTCACTTTCCCTTCATATAAGTAACCCTAAGGCTCGTGTTGTCATATCATTCAGTATATTATGCTTTATGGGCATCTCATTCCATGTCTCAGGTATGTATTGCTGGTTTCCACATATGGATTTTTCTTGATTAGCATGCAGATTTGAAGTGCATCAGTTTCCTCAAGAAAAGTAATTTTATTTCTGTTTTCGCTTATAGAGAGCCTACTTTCACAGAATAAGTATCTGTAACTCTAATTAGTTGATGAATTTCGATCTTGTATGCTCTCAGTTAGCCTCAGTTTAAGAGGTTAATCACTGAAAACAGTTTTATATTTTCATCTGATGACAGCTTAGATACAAGATTCTATTTAAAACCCATCTTAATTTTCGTTTATTTTACTCATGAATTTACCAGATTAACTGCTAGGGTTTTGGGGATACTCAGTTAAGAAGAAAAATTAATCAGCAAAGGTATGGATTTTGTGACGGAAAAATGGGATTCTTTGTAGTAATGAACATGGTTTTACAGAAGTATAGATTTAACTGAAATTAAATCTTGATTTTGTTGGTTAGGTTTTATCTGGTATATATATGTATATGTACTCATCTCTCTTTTCTTTATTTTAAATTTTGGGATTGAACTTAGAAGGATTTTTGCAGTTGAATTGAAAGTTATGAACTACAATCTTTCAAAAAGGTAATTTTTTTTTTCTGGGATATGCACATAATCATGGATGGATAGTTTATGCATTTTTAACACGCACAGTACTCTATACTATTCATATCTCTTTGGTATTATCAGTCCTTCAGAGTATTATATGGGTTATGTCAGAATCTGATTTTTTTTTTTTGGAGTAATCAATTTAACTCCACGACCTTCATGGAAGTAGTGAATTTCCACATTTCTTTACTTTTACTTTAGTTAATCCTATGTCATCGAATTTAACTCTATGCGTTTCTGTGGTTAAATTAATTCAAGTATATTGATTGTCTCCCTATATATCAGATACTTTAGGGTTCTAAAACACAGTAATTTAATGAGTATGAATTTTCATTCCCTGACATTTGAGTTCTATGCCACTTTCAGGTTGTAAAAGGTCTTGTTGATGAAATGGAGTGCAAACAATTGAAATCTTCCAGAAAACAGCTTGGTGGGAAATTAAAACAACCATATGTATGTTCTATATATTTAGGGTTGATAAAAAAAAGAAGAAAAAAGAGTTATGGGGAAAAGGGAATGCCTAAATGATAAGTGTGTCTGCATATTTAATTTTTACCTGCACAATCATGTAATTGTAATTAATACTCTGATCAAATATACATGCACCAGTGCATGCTAAAATTGTACAAACTATGCTAATTGTGTATAGGGTTTGCTTTTATATGTGTGTGTATCTGTGTATTAAGGGTACGTGAAAGAGCAATAGTTTTAATTATTTTTTCTGCATTGATGTGTGTGTTTGTCTAGATACATTTCATTTCTCTGACAAAAGTAAATTATTATTAACATAATTCCAAGTTAAAACAGAAGTATATGTAATCTAGACTTTTACATGCATAAACAAGAATTATAACATAAAATAGAACATAATAAAAATGAAAGTAGTTAATCTTTATTAATGAGAGTGAGCTTCTGTATGTGATGAGAATTTCATCTAAAATAAACAATTTCCTGAGCAAGCACCATTAATCTTTGAGCTGCCATTGCTTCCTTTCTTTGAAGCATGAATTCTGACCTGAGCAATAAACAATAAGGCTATATA
>Ga0214543_1011638_pt1 | contig 12207 bp, 9 predicted proteins | sample CNSS2metaG_FD_160094 | JGI IMG/M metagenome (GOLD analysis project Ga0214543, IMG submission 160094) | Root nodule microbial communities from cowpea collected in UCLA plant growth center, Los Angeles, California, USA - CNSS2 | ecosystem: Host-associated > Plants > Roots > Nodule | place: USA...
ATAGGTACACTTGCTTTATGCCTTTTTCTTTATGCTTTATGCCTTTGCTTTACTCTCTCCTCCACATCATTTATGCTCCCCAATCACCATGTGCCACCTAGCATTGATTTCTTACTCCTAATTAACCGACAAAGCAAATAAACATAAATTAGCATGTTGGCTTAAGTCAAGTCAACTATAGTCAACAAGTCAAACCTAGTCAAAGATCAACAAGTCAACTAAAGTTGATTCAACTAAGTCAACTTAGGGAATCAAAAATAACAAACACAAATGAAAGGGATGAAGGATTAATGAACTTCCTTTCTAAACATGCTTAGTCTTCTTAAGCATGTGCCTCCATCCTTGGTTGGGGTCAATCCTTCATCATTATCCAACTAAATACATCAAAGTTGAAGCATACCCATTTTGGTCTGATTTGTTTAGCATGTGGTCTAAATAGACTTAAGTAATTTTTCTAACTTTATCAATTTTTATCTATTGTCAGGAGACTTGAAGATGAACTTTTCAACCTCAAGTAAGTTTAAGTCAAAAACTGAAGTGAGTACTCATTCTTCACTGCCTAGTACTCAACCTACAAGACTTGAAGTACAAATTCCAACCCCAATTACACCTCAAGTAAATATTCAACAAGGTCCTACATTTTCATTTTCCCCTCCACTTCCATCTTATATTTCAAGCAAGTATTCAACAAGGTCCTAAATATGCTTGCCCTCCACCTCCATCTGCACCTCAGCCAAGTAATTTGTTTTATCATATTTCATGAATAAGTATTATGTATATAATATGTTTTACATTAGATTTTGTATATATCAATTTGATTTTATATTCAGTTTTAGGAATATCTAACCAATTTATTTTCAGGAACCTTGAAAGTGAGGATATCTTCAACTAGCCAGCCCCCAATTGTGCCTCAATCTAATTCTCAGCCACCATATCAATCATTTCATGTATCTGAACCAACAATACCAACTACATCACATTCATATTCTGAAATTGAAGAGGAAGAAAATGAGGAGACTAAGTTGCAAGTAGATGAACAAAGGCCTGCAACCCGAAAAAGAGCATGGTTTGTTAATGTTATTGGTAAGCAACTATATACAAAGTACTACATAATATATTATACATATATTTGTCTTTATAATAAATTAGTAACAATTATTTTCTCACATTCCGTAGATGATCAAGGAAAGAAAATTACAAAACAACTATGAACCAATGATGTGTGGCATTTACCTCCTAATGAAAGGATTGTTGTGCAGTGGAATAATGAGGGTCAACCAATTGCAGATGGTGGAGCATTATTGAATAGGTTCTTAGGTACCATTGCAAGAAACTCTAATTCTCTTCCTATCAGTTATTCTAGTTGGAAGAAGATTCCTAAAGATTATAAAGAAGATGTACTTAAGAATACTATTCAGGTCAACATTGTAAAAGCTTAATGTATGATTTAATTATACTATAACTCTTGTTAATTTTAATTGTTTTATGTTTTGAAGGCTAAGTTTGACATCCATTCCGATGTTCAAATAAGCCACATCCTCAAATCACTTAACATAAAGTGGAGAGACCACCGACAGGAATTGTGGCAACTTAGAAATGATGGAACATGTACTAGAGATGAATTGATCACAATGGTTCCAACAGGAATAGATAGAGATCATTGGGCTTCTTTTGTGGATTATCGACTAAATTCAAAAACAAAGGTATATTGAAACTATTTTTCATCCATATCGTTCAAGTTAATGATTATTAATTTTTATATGTTGATGATTAGGAGCATGCTTTGAAAAATAAAGATAATAAAGCAAAGCAAACCATTGCTCACACATGTGGATCTAAGAGCATTGCAAGAAAAAGAGATGAAATGGTGACAATACTACATATCTTGATGTGAACTTTTTGTTTCAATTTTTGGCTCTATGGGTGATATATTTTTCTTTAATTTTATAGGAAAAAGAGTGTGGCCACAAGGTTAGTAGAAGAGAGGTATGGATAGCAACACATAAACATGCTAATGGAGCCTTTGTGAGTGATGAAGCGAGGGAAATCGGTGTAAGTTCAATTCTAACAAAGTCTATAATTGTCAACCATACTTTGTGTTATTTTAATTAGTTTCTTCTTATGTTCTTTGTAGGAAAAAATTCAAGTATATGAATCAACATCATCATCATCATCTGTATCAAAAGAAATATCAAGTACTGATTCCTTAGCTTTTGCTTTCGGAAGCCAAGAACATTGTGGACGTGTTAAAGGTTTGGGTTTGGGTCCTTGCCCATCTAAAGTGTTTGGCTCCAAGGTTCATTCATATAATGAAACATCTTCAAGTCATCTTTCTAATGCTCAATTACAAAATCAGGTTAATTTTTTAGTTTTGATCATGATGCATTACTTTTATCAAATTTGACGTTTGAATATGTTTAAAGTAATATGTTATGTAAACCAAGATTGTCAAAAGAGCTCCATTTTTTTTCTTCAAAAATAGAAAATAAGAGTTATTTTTTCTATTTTGATTATTTTGATTAATTTTGTTTTTTAAAATAGGTTTCTACATTGACATCCCAACTCAATGAAATGAAGGCAATGGTTAATTTTTTGGTACAAAATTATCAAGGAGAGTTGCCTCGTGATTTTACTATGCATCATGTACCAACGATAATATTTAAATCTTGATTAAATTAATATATGTCTGATATTATTATTTCGAAAGTTATTAATTATCAATATTTTTTATATGTTAGGTATCTGATCAAGGAAGTGTTCCTAACGAAGAAACAAATGATCAACATCCAACACCGCATTAGATGATATTTTTCGTTTACTTTTGGAATTTGTCAACAAATATGATTCTAGGAAACTTTTGGTTAATTTTGGTTTATTGTAGGTAGATAATGCACTGCTTATTATGTCCCTGTCATTCAAATGCTACCTCTCCAACACTTATTACGTTAAGAGCATTATGACTACTAGTCCACTATTGGTACCATTTGAATGAATATTTGTATTGGTACCATTTGAATGAATATTTGTATTGATTTCTTATTTTGAAGTGGCCTTGAAGGTTTTGCTTATTTGTTGATTGGTACCCAAATGTTAAGTAATAAATAGGAAATTCTATAGAATAAGGTTCTTTTCGTACTCAAATAATTAATTAAACAAATCATTTATCAGGAAAGTACAATTTTAGCATTATAGCAATGTCATAATAATATGAGCACTAACTTTTTGCTATTAACAGGGGTTTTTGAGGAATTTTAACGGAGGTTTTCGGAACCTCATGCATTATTGGGGTTTTCGAAACCCCGTGCATTACTGGGGTTTTAAGAACCCCATACATTACTAGGGGTTTTAAGAACCCCAGACATTAATGGGGGTTTTCGGAACCCCAAACATTATACGGGGTTTTCGAAACCCCAAGTATTAACCGAGGTTTTTGAAACCCCTGGTAAGATGCGCTACTTCCAAGGGTTGCTAAAAACCCCCGGTAATCCGTTAGCCACGCTTGCTCTTTCGGGGGAATTTCAAACCCTTGGTAAAACCATTAGTAGGGGTTAAAACCCCCAAAAACACCAAATATAACCCCCACTAAAAATAATTATTTTTGTAGTGACTGTTTTAATTTTTTGTGTTTTTTTCTTTTGAGACTTTGTTTCTATTTTAGCCCAAAATACTCTATACACCCACACCATTTTTCTTGCAACTAACAGCTGCCCAAAATTTTATATTTTCACCCCAACTCTATGCTTTGTCATTTCTGCTCCAAGTCAAGAAGTTAATGATGAGATTCTAATATTTAGAAGCAGAATCTGTTTTAATTTTTAGAATCAGTTTTTTTTCAAATGATAATTGATTTTGTGCTATGATTTTAGGACACCTCTTTTTCCAGATAAAGAAAGTAGTAATATGATTCAAAGGAATATCTCTTTTACTAATTAGAATCAATTTTGTTGATCACGTTTGATGTTGTGCTTTAATTTTTTTGTGATTTGGTTCCCATAATGTGATAATATTAAGACCAGTTCTTGCCTTTTAAATTTCTTTGCAATCCAGACTGACTTTATTACGAGATTCCATTAGATTTGTAATGTTGGGTATATAAACCCATCAAGCAAAAGAATAAGGGAATTTTTTCTCTCAGAATTCTGGAGACCTCTCTCACCCTAAGCACACAATTTCTTTTAACCCTCGCATATAAAAGACCCATTCACCTTCGATCGCCACCCCCACGTGCTTCTTGGTGTTCCAACGCAACTATTATAAATCCGATCTCTTGTTCAGGTTCACAAAAATTAATTGCTTTTGTGTTATGCAGTCTTTCTTGAGATTTGGTTATGATCTTGGTTGAATTTGATGTTTTCACTATTTCTTTTTGATATGGAAAAGGCATTACTGTCATGCATTTTTGGGTTCATTAGTTTTATAATTAATTTTTTTTTATTGCATTGGGTTGTGAACGTTATTGCATGAATAACTGAGAGATATCATGTTTTAACATTGTATGAATATGTTGTGCTATATTTTTCATATTAAGTGTTTTAAAACTTTTATATAAAATAATATGTGTAAGCCTAAACATTATTTCCTAATCTTTTATTTATTTATTTATTTATTTTCCTAATATTTTCATAAATTATGGACATATAATAGTCACATTTTTGGGTATCATGTCTTATTTCGGAAGTTTTTTTCTTAAAAGGAAGTAATAACAAATAAATAATTTAAATACCCTTTTAACTTTTAAAATGTATAAGTGCTCGCGCGACCGCTCTCGTCGTCTTAGTACTTAATACCTTCGCTCTTCTATAAGATTACTAAAAAAAATACAAAATTTTCAAATATTAAAAAAGAGTGATATCAACATCTTCGAACAAATTGTTTTTTTCAAAAAGTTTTTCATAAAAAACTACCCCTGATTCTCCATTATGAATAGAGATATGTAGGAGCAAGGAGTAATCCTTGTCGGGCCCAAAAAACAAAAAATCTTTTTTGCATCCTTTATTTTTCTTTGTGATCTTTTTTATTTATTTTTATTTTTATTTTTTTTTTGTAAAATAAACATTTAAAGGAAACCACATCAATTTGTATTTTAATTAAAGGTACTATCTTAGGATGGGCGTTGTAGGGTGGTAACCCCCAACTCTGTTTTCGTAGACCTTGCTCCTTTTTATGGTTTTCCATAGTTTCCTATAATAACTATGGTGGCGACTCCAAATTTTTCTTTTAATGTTTTATTTTTGGTTCGTCATTCTGTCGCGATTTCGGTTGTGACAGATGGTGACTTCACTCAGAACTTTAGAGAGTTAGGTCATTTAATTAAATATATAAATTTGATGTGGTTGTTTCAAAAAAAAATTTCTCTTTTCTTTTTCATTCCTTTTTTTTTGTCTTATATTTATTTATTTGTTTTATTTTATTTTACTTTATTTTATTTCTCATTTATTATTATTAATATTATTATTGTATATATTTTTGTTCATTTTGGATGATTGAATTTTTTTATTCTTTATTTTTTATCCATTTATTTATTTATTTATTTATTTGTTCATATTGTTTTATTTTTATGCTTGAATTTTGAATTCTAGGATAGATAACTTTATTATATATATTTGTCTATTTTTTTTTCTATTTGTTTATAAGAAAGGGGTTTGGGTATGCATTATCCTCCCTTCACACACACTGTGTGCATGACATGAGTGGGGCCCTATACCCGGGCCTGAGTAACTTTAGAATTAGAGGGGAATGTGTAGCAGTGTCACAATGGATGTACTTCCCAAGTGGTCATTGAGAGAACCCCAACTAGAGTTTGTTTTCTTCATTGGTACTCCCACCTCTTGTTGTTTACCAACTGTTGTGGGAAATGCCATGAAATGGGTCATAGCTCTAGTAACCTTGATATTTAGGTATTAGGAAACCATCCTAGTAAGCGCATGTATTTTACCTTAGATCCATTAGGCGTCAAACCTTTGTTAAGGCACAAAGGGAGATATACATGTTTTTTTATTCCTCAGTTATTTTATTTATTATTTATTTATTTATTTTCTTTCCTCTTGATTTTTGAATTAGTAATAAAATCATGCATAACATATTATTGCATCCATGTATCTATGTTTTGCCATGTCATCTCATCAAATTCATTTGATTTTAGGCTCAAAATTATAAAGTTGTGATTAAATTTGAAAAAAAAATGAAGTTAACATGGAATATGGAGTCGCGGTCAATTAGGATTTGATACTTTGAAGAAGAAATTATCCTCTAGGGTTGTAGAAAGTAATTTGAGAGCGTGATAGATAGGGCTAGAGATTAGGTTTTCTTTCTAACGCATTGATTTATGAGCTTTCTAGATGGTTGGGTTTGTGTGGACTATTTTCCATGTCAATTTCTATTTACTCACAACTTTATATTTCTTAATAAAATAAACGATTTGCATTATGTTTTTCCTTCCTTTTCTTTTTCTTGTATTTTTTTTTTTGTTTAATAAAAATAAGAGCAAAAATAATAAAAAATAAATACGGCAAGGCCAAGCCACCTCTACAGGACGCGAACAAATAGTAAAAACATTGAGGACTGGGAAACCGCACAAGAGACATTAAAAGAATATATCAATCAACTAAAGGACCAAGTAGGTCAAATCTTGGAGGCCTTGAAGTCCTTAAAGGACTCAGGAGAAGCTTCATCAGCAAAGGGTGAGGAAAGCGCTTCTCATCGGGTTACACCCCACCTATTGGAGATTATTCAGAGGCTGAACATGCTTCCTTCTCATTCCCAAACAATACTTCTAGGAATGAAGCGACTACCTTTGCGGAACCACGAGTGACTGTAATACCCAAGTCTTTAAATACAATTGTCGGTGATGACTCTTTGGGCAAGATTACACCACACCCTACTATGCAGGTCATATCCGCTAATGTTGAGGGAACCAAAACTAAGTTGGAAATTTTGGAAGAATGACTACGAGCTATTGAGGGAGGTGGAAACTATGGGTTTGGCGATGTTGCCGGTTTAAGCTTAGTTCGTGATGTCACAATACCTCACAAGTTTAAAGTTCCGAAGTTCGAAAAGTACAAGGGTACCACATGCCCTAGAAGCCATCTAACCATGTATTCTTGAAAGATGGCTGCTTATGCTTATGATGACAAATTGCTAATCCACTTCTTCCAAGACAGTTCTGCTGGGGTAGCATTGAGTTGGTATACACACTTGGAAGCATCTCGCATTCGTTCTTGGATGGATTTGGTGGATGCCTTTTTGAAACAGTACAAGTATAACATGGATATTGCGCCAGATCGGTTGCAATTACAAAACATGGCAAAAAAGAATGTTGAATCATTAAAGGAGTATGCACAACAATGGAGAGAGCTTGCTTCTCAATTGGAACCTCCTCTTCATGATAAGGAAATGGTGGCAATGTTTGTGAACACATTGCAACCACCATTCTATGAACATATGGTGGGGAATGTATCCTCAAATTTCGCTGATATCATCATCATAGATGAAAGGATAGAGATTGGGCTGAAAAATGGAAAAATTGCATATAGCCCGCTTGCGGCTACAACTCCTATAAAGCCTGATTTCAGTCTTGGGAAGAAGATAGAAGTAGAGGTGCACGCAGCATCAACAATACCTAGGTGGGAAAATCAGACTCCCGCTTACCAAGCACAATCTCCACAACAAGGATCCTATCAATCACAACACGCTTCAAGTAACACTTAGAAAACTGAGGCTAACACAAATCCTAACCAGTCTTTAAGGCAAATCACTAGTCCTAGAAGGAATCAAGAAAAGAATTATATTCATTTCACTCTTATTCCTGTGACTTACATGGAGTTATTGCTGGATCTACTTCGTAATGCTTTGGTAGCTATCTGCCCGATGAAGCCATTGGAGCCACCATACCCTAAGTATTTTGATGTAAATATCACTCTACTGAGAAATGTTTGTCTTTCAAACACAAAGTGCATGCTTTAATCGACTAAGGGTGGTTAAAATTTCAAGAGAATAAACCCAACATTAAGGCCAATCCCCTTTCTAGGCATGATAATTCTTTGATAAATGTTATTGATCTCGAGGGACACAAGTTGGTGAAGAATGTGAGCGAAATTCAGAGTCTGCAAAGGTTTATTTTTGAGGCACTACTAACAGTAGGATTGTTGGAAGGTGAATACAACTTGAGGGATGCATGCGGGTTCCATCTCGGTGCTAAACATTCCATCGAGACGTGTAACAAGTTCAGAAATTTTTCTACAAAATTTGATCGACAAGAACTTCATGCAAGTATGTTGTGGAGATAAAAAGGACAAGAGGAGGTTGGTAGAAGAAAAGAAGGAGTTATGTAACATCCCGTCAGGATATTACGGATTTTTAATAAAACAAAGGAAATAAATAAATACGCTGCATTTAATAATACCTCATTTCCCAAAACGCGGGAAATTTAAACTTTATTAAATAAATAAAGAGTACTCAAATCCATAATTCACAAAACCAAAATATTAAAAAAACACCCACAAAGGTTTACAACTTATTTCAAACCAATAAAAATAAAAACATAAGATTCCCGAGCTATCCCCTCTCCGTAGCTAAGCTTCACCAGAACCACCTACATCAACATCACCTGCTCACGTGTACCACGCACACGATCATCACCAAACACAAGCAAATAGGGTGAGCTTAACAGATAAAGCATATAAAAATTGTATACACATATACAGCATATCAATATAAACAACACAATCATTTTAAAGGCTTACATTCTTTTAATTCATACCTCCTAGCCACAATAAGGTTATTCATGTTCTACATCTTCTAGTGATCACTTCAAGATGACTTGCTGCCATACCTATCAGCCACAACTGATAGAGCACGTGCGGGAAACCATGTTACGGATCACACATCGTAACGTTAGGTGGAGTTCCCAAATACAAATCTAGTTCGCAACGTCCCAAGACTACCAAACTCGTAAGTTAACTACTGAGGAGGGCAATCTATCTGGACCCGGCCGTACTGGCCACAACCAGCACACTTACACCGACAACACTTGCTAACCCGAGCCACAACTCAAGGGTTCCTTGTGTTCATCCACCATCTCGAGCCACAACTCAAGAGATGTTATTTCGAGCCACAACTCAAGGAATACCATGTGCTTTAACCCCTATCCCGAGCCACAACTCAAGGGATACGTTCCGAGCCACAACTCAAGGAACACCAGTAATCCCACCTCTGAAGCATTACCAAAAGCCTTGTAGATCATGCCTACAAAACCAAAAACTCAATGTTGCAGCAGTAAAATCGCCTAGCGGGTGACATGTGCCGCCAGGCGCTGCCAGCTTCCAAACCGCCTGGCGAGTGTCGTGTACCGCCAGGTGCCAAGCGCCTCAACAAAACCCCACGCGGTCAATACCGCCTGGCGGGAAGACCCTCGTCGCTAGGTGCCCACGTAGCAGTACCCTTTGTTGGTCAGCGATCGCCTAGCAGAAACTTCTTGCTGCCAGGCGCCTCGAGTGGAGATTTCTTCTTGTGACACCACTATCGCCTGGCGGCATTATGGGAGCCGCCAGGCGCCACACCAGTACTCTCGCAATACAGGTTCTGGCTTGGTTTCAGGCACTATTTTCCACCCTCTTACTCACATATTCGATAGACAAGTTTAATTAGTATACCTTGGATTAGTAACAGGCACTACAACAAAAATCACTTTAGACAACAACATAAAATTATGATCTAAATTATAAAAACCATGGTCTAAAGATTAGACCACATTTTTTTAGGTGTGGTATAGGTGAGTGTGGTTATAGCTAATAGACAACGGTTTTTAGTACGACAATGTTTTTGAAACCGTTGCTTAAAATCCTTACAATAGACAACAATTTTTCAGGTTGATTTTAGACCTCACTTATATTTTTAGACCACATTTTTACTGGTTTTGTCCACATAGTTTAAAACAACAGTTGTATAATTATGGGCTTTCATGATATTTATACAACATTTATAAAAATGTTGTTTATTATATGTTTAGGCCACATTTATTTAGTCGTTATCTAATTTAGTGTGGTCTAAACTACAAAATGTTGTAGTGAGGGTCCCCTATTGATGAGATGCCTCTAACCAAGGGACCAACAACAAGAGCCATGAGTAGGAGAATAAAAGAGGAATGGGCCTTGAATGCGCATGCAAGGCCCGAGATGAACTTCACATGGGCCAAGGAAGATGTGAAGACCTAGCCTAGGACACTTTGCTTGTAAATACTAGATTAGGATTTTATTTTGGCCTTTGTCTTTTGGGCCCAGTAGAATAGGGTTTTCTTTGGGCCATGTATTGGTCCTTAGAGGAAATTGGGCTTTAGAAGTAATTTTGGACCAAAGAGGGGAATTGGGCCAAATGGGCCAAGAGTAGTGTGTCTACTCTAGAAAAGCCTAGAAGCTTCTCAAACTTGCTCTCCAAGGATGAGAGTTAGCTTCTCATGGCAAGACAAGTGTGACTTGCTTAGGTGGCTAGTCACACCTCCCACATGCTCCTTTTTGACTCCAAAATTCAATTTTCTAGACTCCGTTTTCCCTCCACTTTTTGGAGACTCCTTGGTCTCATTTTAGCCTATAAATAGAGAGCTTTGGACCCTTGTATTTTCATTCCTGAATATAGTAGAGAAACTCTGTTGAGATGACTCTAGACTCCTCTATTTTTGTGAATTAACTTAGGCTAGAGTTCTCCTTCTTGGTTTCCTCTAGTCCCCTTCCTTGAGTGTTTGCCCAACCTCACTTGAGCGCGCCACTACAAGGCTAGGCTACAAGCCATGGCAACCTTGAAGATGAGTGGATGTGTGCCGCCACTTTGTTATGCAAGATAAGGCTTAAAAGTATTCACTCCCTAGGGAGGAAACTCTCACAAATGGTTGAGACACAAGAGTGTTTTTACTTCAAAATGTTCAACCCTTTTACATGTCTAGGAGCACCCCTTATATAGAAGAGTTTAGGGGCCTCTAAGCAAATAAAAGATACCTAGGGATGTCTCTACAAAACCCTAACCCTAACTTCTAGAAACTAGGTCAAATAAGGTTACAAAAATGAGAGACAAAAGACCTAACTATGGTGTGTGCAAGGCTAATTTCGTTCTAGCACAAAAGGAGACAAAGAATGTGTCTCATGTTAAGAACTTCCTTTCTTAACATGCATAGTCTTCTTAAGCATGTGCCTCCATCCTTGGTTGGGGTCAATCCTTCATCAAGTAGAGGCTGAATTTCACATTTTTGGATTGGCAGTTGCTGAAAATTCAAATTTTGTGCAGATTTCTAGCTTGTTTTTGGTTGTTTTTAATCCATTCTAGTGTCATTCTTTAGGTAATTCATTTGAGTGCTTAACTTGTTTCTTTGCCTTATTTCTAGTTTGTCTTTCTTTGTTAAATCTTTGAGTATGTTTCATCTATATTCCACTTGAGTTTAGCTCTTCTTTCATTTAAGCTTTTCTTGTTGTTCTTTATTGGCTTTTTTGTTTGGTGTTACATTCTTGGTGGAAGATTTCTTTGGAGGTAACCAAATACTCAAGGTAGCATCCTAGGAGGTGGAAACCAAAGTGGAACTCCAAGCTACAAGTGAAGTTCACAAAGGAGAAAATTCAAAGCAAACACTTGAGTGAGACAAAAGAAGAAAGAAAAGAGTGGAGCGAAACACTTGAAGACTTTTAAAGTTTGCGCAAATTTGTGATTGTATTCATTTGAGTTGTATTTGTTCAAGTTTTCTTTCTTGTATCTCTTTGGACTAATTAAGTGTCTTTGGGGAGCCTTAGGTGTTCTCTCATCTCTTAATTAGAACCTTCTTAAATAGTAAAAGCGCTTGTAGACAGTGAGTGTGTTTTGCAACATCAAGCCTCACTAAAGTAGGTCGCATAGTTAGACTCCAAATCTTTTTGTTTTTGTTGCTTAATTGTTAGTGTGTGTCTAATTCTATTTTAGAAGTTTTGTGCAATATTCTTTGAATTACTTTGGCAAGGAAAGACTTGGTAAGTAAGCAATCCAAGTGATTCACCTCTCTTTCCTGAAAGATAATTCAAGAAGTTTTCTATTTACTTCTTCTTTAGAATTTCTTAGTTAGCTTTTAGTAATCATGGCTAGTCAATCCTCCCTACATAGTGCAAGTGATTATGAGGATTCAATTCATAGTTTAAAACATGTTTCTCAACAACTCAAATCACTTGAACTATGGAGACAACAAGAGGCAATTTACAA
>Ga0214543_1011639_pt1 | contig 12207 bp, 8 predicted proteins | sample CNSS2metaG_FD_160094 | JGI IMG/M metagenome (GOLD analysis project Ga0214543, IMG submission 160094) | Root nodule microbial communities from cowpea collected in UCLA plant growth center, Los Angeles, California, USA - CNSS2 | ecosystem: Host-associated > Plants > Roots > Nodule | place: USA...
TATATATATATATATATTCTGTAAGACCTGAGAAAATTAATTAATTAAATAATTAATTAATTAATAAATGCGGGTAGAGGACGCCTTTATGGCATTAATTGTTGTTAATGTGATGTGGAAAAGTACTAGCTCAAATGGTTGAGAGTACTTTGGTTTGTGTGAGAGGACTTGGGTTCGAGTCCTATGTATGCTTTATTTTTGCTAATTATTAGATGTGGCGTGAAGGTGAAAGGGTAAGGAAAAGCTAGCAGAAGGGTAACCAGGGTTTTGGCAATTGTGGTGGACTGTTGGAGTGAGAAGCATGAATTGGAGAGTGTGAGAAGAGGCTGGACCAAGAGGGAGAGTGCGAATCTAGAATTCCCCATCTCAGACTTTAATCCAATAATCCAGGTTAGGGGAGTTATACTTTACGTATGCCAATAATCTGTTCCGTGTTATGAATTTGAGTTTCCAATTGGGTCCTGTTTGATTGGGAAAAATTCGTACCTGATGTATTGTGATTGGGAAAAGGGGTATTTGAGTTTTGATGCATGATCATGTGTGGGTAATGTGTTGTGGGAGGAGGGTGTTGACCATTCTGGTTATTGATCATTATATGTTCCAATGTGATTGTTAATTTTGTGAGAAAAGTATGGTTCTAGGCTCTAATTGCCATTACAAATACATTGGTATCGATTGCATGTTTTGTAGTATGCGTTTGGGGATGGTTTGACACTGTTTTGGGTAAAATTCGTGTGTGACAGTGAGGGAACTCTACAAGTCTCGCCCAAGCAAGTCTATCTCGTCTAGGCGAGAGTTGCAGAACCTCACGTCTGATTTGGGATCGCGCTGCTCGCCCAGGCGACCTTGGTTTAGTGTTGAGTGACTTAGTCTCGCTCAGGCGAGGGACAGCTCGCCTAAGCGAGGTCGCGAGGAGACTTGAACGCTTTTGAGCGCGATATCTCGCCTAGGCGAGAGAAGTATTGGTGTTTTGAGCGACTCTGTCTCGCTCAAGCAAGACACATTCGCCTGAGCGAGGTCGCGTTGTGAAATGACATGGTTAAGTGGTTCCTCGTCTAGGCGAGGTAAGGGAGTTGCTTTGAGCGATGGTGCAACTCGCCCAGGTGAGGGAATCTCGCCTAAGCGAGATAACGTGTATTTGTGGTTGTTTTAAGCTCGCCCAGGCGAGGCGAACTAAGGTTCAATTACATACAAAAATCGTTGGTGTTCAAATTTAACATTATTTTCCTGCAAGCAAACCTTAATTCATACTTAAACTTCACCTTATTTCACTACTTCTCTTCCTTGCGAGTCCCAATCCCAATTTCACACAATATTCATACATTCAACATAAACATATTATCCGCAGTCAATTATACTAATCAAAATTCACGTTCACACATATAAAAACTCATTGCAAAATCACTCATAACACAAATATCTGAAACAACCAAAAACTGGTCACCTCGATTTCGTGTCGCCTGGCGGCACCTTCTCCGCGGCCAGGCGGTTCATGAAGAAAACCCAGAAACCAAGGTCTGGAGCTTGTGTCGCCTGGCGGGTCACACGTGACCCGCCAGGCGGTTTTTGGAAAATTTCCAGAAACTCAAGCAAAACGCGTCTGAAATATAAAATTGGCATTCCCACACACTCAAGCATATCACGAATACATACAATTATCATCAAAACATCAATAAGAACTCCCCTAACCTAGATATCCTTGCTCCAAAGATAATTTGTTGCAATTCCTTATGATCTCCAATGGCCTCCCCTTGACTCTCCACCCAAAACTCTAAATCTCTCTACAATTCCACCCCAATGCTCTGAAAATCCGCAGCCCACTATCCTCACAACAATACAGTGTTGTTTTCTTCTCTAATTCCTTTCTCTCACACCATTACAACCCAATAACTACCCCATTTACTTAATAAAACGAAAATTAATTAGAGTAAAGGTTAATGACCATTCAAGAGCCATTATTAGATTTTTTCCAGCCCTACCTTGGCTGCCCCTTTAGCTAGGGTTTCTTCCACCCTTTCACCTTCATGCCAAAATAATGTTTAGCAAAAAGAAAGTTAATTTGAGTTCACCAAGGTTTGAACTCATGACCTCCTAATTACTAAGTACATGCACACAACCAATTTAACCAATTCACGTTTCGTGGTGACTAATATAATTCTATGGTTATATTATCACTCAACATGATCAAGTGTATTATCAAAAATAATAATAAATTAAACGACACACAATGGCATGCATAGGACTTGAACCCAAGTCCTATCATACAATAAAGTACTCTCAACCACTTGAGCTAGTACTTTTACACATCATACACGTCAGAATTAATTGCCATAAAGGCTTCCACCACCCGAATTTATTAAATAATTATTTATTTAATTATTTAAATTTAGTCGGTCTTACAAAAGACTTCTTCATTATGGACTATGGTATGTCGTTTCATGTTATGATGAACTATTTCACTTGTGAACTATATTATGATGTAATTTGTTATGATTAAGTACTTCATGTTTGGAGTGTGGTATCATTTGTTTTCTTATTTATGACTATGTTGTTCTTGCCTTTTTGAATTTGAAGTTATTATTTAATGGCGTCATCATCATCAAATAAAAGACCTAAAAGTCGAGAAGATAAACATTCGACAACAGACATGGAACCTCCACCACCCAAAAGACATACAGTGGTAGATGTCTTAGATCAACGATGTTTCTTCAGCGATTATCACCAGATGGAACACTATGCACATGAATTTTACATAAGAAGAATTGTGGAGCCCAAAATAATGAATTATGATTTGTTTACTACATCCGGTCTTTATTTCCATCATCACTTGGTATTTCAAGGCCTCGTGGACTTTGTAGCTATGGATCGCCCATTCTATCCAGATCTCATCAAAGTTTTCTATGCAAACTTGAGGATCTCAGCCAATGGATACCTATAAAGTGAGGTTAACAAAAAGAAAATTAAACTTAAACTCGATGATTGGTACAATATTACCCATCTGAAGTATGAAGGTCGAAAGATAAGCTTTATAGATATACCAGAAGACATCCAATTCGACCGAGAGATGGCATTGGCTTCCATGCTGAGATCGGAGAAGCATGGTGAACGTGTTAGGACTATCAGTTTTATTAACGTAAATGACAGACTGCTACATTATGTGGTAGTGCATATTTTAACACCACGTATGACTAATTTTGCTAAATTGTTGCAGGAAGACATTTTAATGACGTGGTTGCTTAAAAATAACATATCCATTAATTGACCTCATCATATAATGCAACACATGCTTAAGTGCAAGGCCAGTGATACTCCTCTTCGGTATGGTATATTGATCACTCAAATTATGCAATACAGTGGAGTAGATTTTTCTCCAAATACAAATACAATCATCAGGAAGAAACAACATTTTTCGACACATTCTTTGAAGAGATTGAATATTGTTAATGTTAATGGTGTTTGGCAGCATGATCGTGCAAATAATGATGATGAATGGCCAACACAACCATAAAATCTTGTGCATGATGACCCGGTTCTCGAAACCAACCACTTTGATGGTAATTTGGAAGAACCTCCCCTTCACCCAAATTTTGAAATGCTCCATCAAATGTGGGATGGGGTGCAAGACTTGCAAAACAGAATGCAAGGACGTGTTCAACGAATAGAAGAAAATTTATCAAATTTGACTCTTGATATGAACCGATAGATGGAAGAAGTAAATTTCAATGTCAACTTAATTCTTCACAAATTAGAGGGTTAAGATCATTTAGCCGCATAATTGTATGGTAACACTATTTCCTTGTTTGAATTTCAGTAACTTTATTTGTATTTTAGTACGTCAAAATTTTTAAACCAACTTAATTGCCACTTATAAATATTATTGCTCTTCAAATCACATGGATTGTACAATGGTGGAGTTCCATACTAATTTTTTTATTTGAAATAAAATGCTATTCACAAATGCTTTGTAAAGGTTTTTTTCAAAACTATGAAAAAAAATTAATTAATTTTATTAATTTTGATAATTTATTTCTTTAAAGTGTAGTATTAAATAAAAATATAAAAAATAATTAAAACTCATACAAATACTAATTTACATTATTTATTACATAAATGGAAAAATGGTAATCTTTATTTTCTATATATTAAAACATTTTTTTATCTATCACATCAATCAAATCACTCACAAACTTTACTTCCAAATTCACTCATAATCACCTCTAAATCCCCTAAAAAAAAAAACAAATTCATTCTCAAATACATCATCTCTCTCTCCCTAAAACTTTAAATTTTTATGGATTGTTCCTGCAAAAGGTTTATAATCCTTGATTTTCCATGGGTTCAACATTTTGTTTTCGGTTCATATTTTCTAGGATAGTTGTCATTTTTTTCAATAATTCATTGGTAATGTTTGGTCCGTTATCCATCTTTCCTGAAAGAATGAACAATTTCCTTAGTTTTCTTTAGAATTTTTTTAACTATTGCTAAAACTTATCCTTACTACAAGTAGTAATTGTTGTTATCACTTACTTTTATTTATCTACTTATCTTGTATTTCTCTTTTCTAAGAAAAATGTAAGAACAAAAAACTTGCACCTCTACTTATTAGTAAAGACTACAAACATGGAAAATACCATACCCAAGGTCTTAACAGAAGGAACTGCTCTAATACCACTAAATATGATACCCTGACTACTATATTAAATAATTATTACTTGATAAAAGATGGAATTAATTAATATGTATTTATATAATATTAAGAGTTCTACATCAAAATAGAAGATTATCTATATTTTTAATATCTCCTAAAGATCCACCAATAATATCCCGAACAATTCTCACTAAGCAAGTTCCTCTTCTACTTATGCAACAGGTACATATGAAAGAAAAATATAAAGGAGTGAGGTAGTTGAGTATTTCTCATAAAACATTGGTACAATCATAATTATTTTTTTCTAGAGAATATTAGCCCTTTATCGGTCCATAAAAGAGATATATACTCACTACCTAACATTGGCTATAACATCCCTAGGGAATATTACTTAATTAAATAAATAAAGATATAAAATTAAATTCAATCGACGAGATATTATTATTCCCAAACGTGGAAAAAATTTAAAATGTTTAAACAACGCGCCAAAATTTATAAAATAGTAGTATTAAAAACATTACAATTTCCAAAATCCGTAATCATAAATGAACACATAATAAAATCCCTAGCTATAATCTCAGCTAGCCCTTACTCCGTCGCCTGACCATCCTCAACATCACCTGTATCATCATCTGCTCCCGTGTAACGAATCACACGATCGTCGCCAAACACAAACAGAAAGGGTGAGTTGATAAAAATTAGAAATAACATATATCATAACAGAATATAAGTAAGACACCCCTCTTATTTATCCTAATTAGTTCTTGGCCAAGACCTTAAACCCCAAGGCTTTTCAGCCTTCAAATCACATAAATGGTTAGCCTTGGACTCAGGAATATTATGCTCACACGAACCTGCTCGCTCGTGGTCCTACCTCTACGAACCTCTCCGTTCGTAGTCTTGCTCTATGAACCTCCCTGCTCGTAGTCCTGCTTTACGGACCTGCCCGCCCGTAGTCCAACACATGTGATCCACCAGCCACGTACCTCCCCGCACACAACATCTCTCAAGCGTGAGCACGGAACATACGAACCTACCTCGCTCGTATCCTCACACGAGAGTAACTAGATATGAACCTCCCCGCTCATATCATCACATGTTAACCACCATCCATGAACCTACCCTCTCATGGCATAACATCTCCCGATCCAAGTATAACATCATCACTTAAACGCAACACACTCAAGCCACAGTCTTCAACGTCATCGCTTGGCGCAGCCTAAGCGCCGCCAGGCGAGACTAGTGTAGACTGCCTGGCGGGACACCATTACCGCCAGGCGCTACTCTTCTCGCAGACCCCCTATTTCAGGCCCATCGCCTAGCGGATCACACCTTGCCGCCAGGCGCCATGCAGTGCAGGGACCCCCTTACTGGTCCTATCGCCTGGCGCACCTACCTGTGCCGCCAAGCGCTATATCAGTAGCGTACTCTAGCCTATTTTCAGACTCAAAACTGATCCTAGCTTAACCCAATCTTCGTTCCAATTTCAGTCCTTTTCTTCTATATTTAACTGTATAAATTCATAGCCTAAGAACCATTCATATAAATTCCATCTCATATGTATAATTATCAACATTTTTCCATTCACTTGATTCAAGTGCAAGTCCTCCATTTAGTCTTTACTACCTCATGACAGTATCCTATAGCCAACCAGGCTGCATATCCTGAACTTATACCTATTGTTTCATCTATCCTTGTATCATATAAGACTTAGTCACATCCTAATCCCATGATTAAAATTGGTATTAGATCTTTTCATCATGCAGTCCTCATACGTACATTCCTTTACTTCCTTACATTTGGAAATCAATACTTCCACTTTAGTTATCCACTTTCCTTCCATTTCCCTATTTCTAAATGCATACCATTACTCAATGTTCATTATTGTCCTTACATTGATTCACCATGATCACCCCATTTCACTATATGTACTGCCTAGTTCATCTCTAACACCTCTTTCATTAACTTTATTTCACTGTCACTCATAATACTCGTCCCACTCCCTCACAGTTGTCCAACCAAATTCGTTAGCGCCACTCATGTTTCTCGTTATCGCCTGGCGGCCAATAAGATGTCGTCAGGCGGCACATCAGTTCCTGGAAACAAAACCCATGTTCGTCAATGCCTTTGCACCCCAATTGGTTTACCTTTAATGGTCCAGAATTCATGCACGCTCAATAGTTCACAAACATTTCGTTCACAGTTACATAATCAATCGTTCACTTCATACTAACCCCACCAATTCCTACCTTACCCTTGTTTCCCAAATTCTAATTCGTCCATCAATCCATCCCAACCGCTACGGGATTATTTCCCCAAGTTAGTTCCTACGCATCAAAATATTATCAATATGATGTTATCACGCATATACACAGACTTATCAATCCAATGGAGAATCACAACATCACAGAAATCACAAAATGCATAGAACAGAGACAATCGTCATGCGTCGCCTGGTGGGTTCATCCTTGGCGCCAGCCGGTTCATGGCAGAAACTAGAAGACTAGGCAAACAAACAATGCATCACCTGGCGGCACACTCACGACCGCTAGGCGGTTTGTGGGCAGAAACCCAGAAACCCAAAAAAAATAGCGTAACTCATAAGGAGATTTCATACAATTGATCAAATTATCGTACAACTATCAAATACGAAATAAACATGCAAGGAAAACTCCCCTTACCTGGAATCCTTGCTCAAATTCGAGTTTGGAGTGTGTGTCCTTCAACCAAAACTCTCCTAACCTTTTTGTCCACTCCAATAACAGTTTCCAGCCCCAATTCTTCTCTCCAAGGCAGCACCAACCTTCTGGAAACCCTCTACCCAATGCTAATACGAAATTGCAGTATTTTCCCCCCTCTAGTTCTCTCCTTTCTCTATGTTAATACCCCATTAATCACCCTTTAATCCCATAAACGAAAATCAATTAAAATTTGATTAATGGTTATTCAATAACCATTAGCAAAATATTTCTCAACCCCCACTAGACTACCCTTCTTAGTATCTAGGGTTTTCCTCTGCCTTTCACATTCACGCCAAAAGAAAATTTGGTAAAAAGAGAGTTTAATTTTGTTCTTAGCAAGGTTTGATCCCACAATCATTCAATCCCAAAGTAATTTCACAACCCATTCAACCAATTCCTATTTGTGATAATTCCTATAATTTTAGGATTTCATTATCACTACTCACATTCAAATATATCAATAAAATAATGCACAAGTCAAAATAACATACAATTGGCATACATAGGACTCAAACATAATTCCTCTCACACAATTAGGTACTCTCAACCACATGAGCTAGTACTTTTCCACGTCATAGCACTCCGCATTAAATGCCTTAAAGGCTTCTATTACCCGCATTTATTAAATAATTATTTAATTAATTATTTAAATTTTTCGGGTCTTACATTGTCAATGCCGAGCAGGTATCAGATAGTCCCAAATTTGGCCTATGAATATCCTAGTCCAGCGCATTATTCTAAACTATCCAGATTTTTCACCTACCTTGTAAACCTTCCTTAGACCCCACCATGGTCCCTGCCTTTCATCCCGCAGTGTACCAAACTGTGACTTCCCAAATATAAACACTTTGACACTGGTTTGATCTCAACTTATTGAAACCATACTTAACTCTTACTTAACGGACATACCTTTGGATATTTTCAAAGGTCATAAAATGTGATGACTATCAAATCATGCCATTATATAAACTATACACAAAATATAATACAATAAAATGTACATGTAATTTTCTTCTATCCAAGCTCATTAAATAAAATAATATTTACTTTATTTTTATTTATTTATTTTTTAAGTTATAAAATAATGGTAAAATAAAAATCAAAGCAAGAACTTTAAATAAATAACTAGATAAGGATTAGAATGTTATAAATAAATATAATAACAAAATTATAAATTAAACAGAACCAGTATGTAACTGGAGATATATTAAATAAAACAAACAAGCAGGACCAGTGTGTAACTGGAGATAAATTAAATGAAATAAATACAAAGGATTAGTTTATAACTACAGATAAATAAAATAAAATAAATAAATAGGACCAGTGCATAACTGGAGATAAATTAAATAAAATAAATAAACAGGATCAGTACATAACTAGAGATTAAATTAAATAAATAAACAGGACCGGTGTCTAACTAGAAACAAATAAAATAAAATAAATAAATAGGATCAGTGCATAACTGGAGATAAATTAAATAAAATAAATAAACAGGACCAGTGCATAACTAGAGATAAATTAAATGAAATAAATAAATAAGATCAATGCATACCTAGAGATAAACTAAATAAAATAAATGAACAGGACCAGTGCATAATTATAGATAAATTAAATAAATATGAGATGATAATAAATAAAAATAAGTTAAATGGAAGAAACTAGAATAATATATGATTAAAAATAAATAAAAGATTAATATAACACCCATGAATTTATCAAGATTGATATAAAAATAGCTTAACCTCACTCCCTCTTTATCTATTGATTGAATGACACACTAATAATATTTGACAAAGACTACGATCTTTTCAAATATTTTATTCTAAACTTTCTCTCTCTATTTTCTCTTTCTCTCCCTTCTTTCTAACTTCTTCTCTCATTTTATATATATATATATATATATATATATATTTATATATATATATTGTAAAATAATGTAACTAAATCAATCTTCCTTACTAATAAACTTGTTACTTCACATAAGTCCAGTATTTTCAACTCTTTTTTTTCTTAATATTGGAAAGTTACAGGGTGCTTTATCCAACCAACAAACCAATGGTCACAAATGTTCCTGAGATACCCTGTCCCATGCCACCATGTTTAATGCACTGCTACATCTGCTCAACTACTGAACTAACAAATCATAACAGAAAGAGAAGAAAATAAATTATTAAATTTATAAACATGATATCATGTGTTGAATTCCTTGTGTACAATTTATAAACAAGATTTATGCGTGTGACACCATCTTTTATAAGCGTCCAACTAGTTTCGTAATTTAATCCAAACCAAACCAATAAAGTGATTAATTTAAGATATTTAGTTTTGATTTTAATTTTTCTAAATTTAATTCAAACTGGTCAGTGAACACAATTACTGAGGTATAGTTAGAAAAGGATAACTTATTTCAGTGATATTTCTTTAAGAAAATTAATCCCTAACTTACCTATAACTTTGACATATATATAGAATATATATAAAAAAGGAAATGAAAATAAAACAGTGGTTAGCATGCTTGAATAGCACATGCACTTTCCATGAGGGATCTCAGTGTGTTGTCGACACCAACCATTTATTGCACCTTTTGATGCAATGCAAGCCCGTATTCTTTTAACTCTTTCCAAATACTACTATGTTTTTTTATATCACATATTTATCATAGTCTTATTATCATTAAATTACCCAAGATAGTAAATTACTTATCTTTAAAAAAGTAAGACCACATTAAAAACATTTATAATAGTAAATAAAATTTGAAAAATCATTATAACAATAGATAAAAACATTACTTGACAGAATTTTAAAAGAAATGATTTTGTTATCAGGAGAGGTGATATTTCTAGAAACCAATTTGTATCTCTAAGAATAAGATGTTAGAGTTGTTTAAGATCGAATCGATAATAACTTTTAATGTTAAAATTTGTTGAAACAGTGCATCCATCTTAAAAGCTGAAATTTTATTACGATTTTATCTAATAAAAAATAAAAAATATATTTAAATCATCATCGAGTTCAACTTTTAAATGTGAAATTATTAAGAATAATTTATTAATATTAAGTTAAAATAAAATTTTAAAAGATATATATACTAAATTTTGCAAGTTATACATAATTAGTCTTAAATGATAAAGAAATTAATTTGATTTTAATTTTTATGTGTTTAAAGATTCTTAAAGAAAAACTAATGTTCCTGTTGTAAAATTAATATGTTTTGTATATTATTATTATATATCTTGCCTTTAAATATTTTCATCAATTAAGCGTGCAAGTTTCTGAATGAATTATGAGGTGTGTGGGGTCAAAAACATATAATTGTGTCAATAAAAATGGAGAAAGGAAAAAATTGAATGTAGGCAGTTTGATCCAGCAACATAATTCCAACTTGTAAAGGTTGTGTCGATAATTAAATGCACACTACGACACTCGATTATCAAATGGACCAGGTTCACTGCAGGGTCCTCCATGCATGCCCTAAGCTAAACAATTATCGAAGCTATATTATTTTTATTTTCCATCTTTTAGAATACAATCTCAAATCCTATCTAAATTCAGAAACTACTAAAACTATTTATTTAGAACTATATAAAAAAAATTAATTTTTTTCGTCAAGATACCTAATTTAGTCAATTAAAAGTATTACAATAGAGTAATGTACTGTTTCTTTTAATTATATATATATAATTTAGAAAACAAAAATAACAACGAATTGTGAAGACAATTAAATCTAAACATTATTAATACATGCTTCAGATTATAAGAATTTGTCCAGACATATACATTCCCGTTAGACAATCTTTTATGTTCTTCATTAGGCACATGATTCAAGAGTCAATCATCACAATTTTTCACCATGGCTCCAAATCTTTTATGTGTTGGTCCTCTTATGGTAGATCAAATGATCAACTAGATATACAAAACTTTGACTATCAACTAGACAATAATGTTCCATTATGATATCTTATTTCAAAGCTTCACAAGTAACACGACCAAGATATTCCATGAACCTATAGCCAAATTAGGGTCTTTCTTCCTGCACCTCCAAAATTTCTTCTACACCTCCAAATTTTCTTTAAATTCCCAAAAAATCCTTTGACCATTTATGAAAACCCGCAGACACCACACCCCGAAAATTATGTCGACTTCCGAAAGTCAAAATATATCACCGGAAGTCGATTTCCGGAAGTCAAAATGTATCACCGGAAGTCAACTTCCAGAAGTCAAAAATTATCACCGGAAATCGACTTCCGGAAGTCCAAAAATATTCCTAGAAGTCGACTTCTCGAAGTCAAAAAATATTCCCGGAAGTCAAAAAAAATTCTCCGAAAGTTGACTTCCGTAAGTAAAAAAACAAATTTTATTTTGAATATTTTTAATTCTTTTTAAAATTTACATTTTTTAACTTTTAATGATTTTTTAGTTTATTATTTTATTTATTTTTTATGTTTTCATATTTCTTAGTATATATTTTTAAAAAAATATTAATATCTATATATATAATTTTATTTGTATTTAATATACTGAAAAATAAATATAAATATAAAAATAAGTAAAATTAAAATAATATTAAACTTTATATAAAAAAACAAAAAATTAAAAAAGAAAATTATTCTGCTTCATTTAATTTTATTTAATATTTAAATTCATTTTAAAATAATAAAACTTTAAATTAAAAAAAAAAGATAAAAAAGAAAATATATCTATAACAATATATAAAGGGGATTCCTCTTTTTGTGTCCACTTTTTATTTTCCAATTTTACCCTTAATTACTATTTTAAAAATTAATTATTTTATAATTATTTTTTCTGTAACCGTTTTCT
>Ga0214543_1011640_pt1 | contig 12206 bp, 1 predicted proteins | sample CNSS2metaG_FD_160094 | JGI IMG/M metagenome (GOLD analysis project Ga0214543, IMG submission 160094) | Root nodule microbial communities from cowpea collected in UCLA plant growth center, Los Angeles, California, USA - CNSS2 | ecosystem: Host-associated > Plants > Roots > Nodule | place: USA...
TATATATATATATATATATATAAAATATATATTTTTTTTATATATATATATATATATATATATATATATATATATATAAAATTATATATATATATATATATATATATAATTATAATTATGAAAATACTAAGTAGTTGTACTTTGTATTTCATGCTACATGGGGCATTTAACTCATTACAATCGAAATCACAATTAGAGTTATTGGGATAGTTGATATGCACTTAGGTTCAAACATGTCATATACATTCTTCACTAGAAATTGAAAGCTTGATGTAATAATAATAAGACTATGCTCTATCTTTTTATTTTTTTTCTTATAATTTTTGTACTTTCTAAAAGAGTATTAAATAATATTACCATTTTTAATTTAAGGTTTTGAATTTTTTATATTGAGATAGCAAGTATATATATAACAACATTTTATTTAAAGGAACGTTTTCTACATCTATAATCAACAATAAAGTAGAAAGTATTCTAGTAATATATTGAGTTTTTGTAAAATATATAGTATTAGTTATAAAAAATCGATAATTAGTGATAAAAATAATAATTAATATGGTATGTTCATTTTCTATTTTGATTGATAATTATTCTAAAAATGAGTTATGTTGTCACACTCCCAATAAATTAAAATATTGAAAAACATACATAAATACAAATTGTCAATTTAATAAATCATTTTCTGAAAAAATGGAGATGCGGGGTATCAATCCCCATACCTCTCACATGCTAAGTGAGCGCTCTACCATCTGAGCTACATCCCGAACTTTGACAAAATAATAATTTAACTCTTAGATTTATAATTGATATGTGTAATATTGTCACCTGCGTGCTTGGTCTCTATTTTCGTTTAATTTTATCATTTTAGTTCTAATGTTGTTTTTTTTGTTCAATTAAGTCTTAATTTTCGTTAATTTTGTTCAATTTTTTTATTTTTGTCCTAAATAATTAACGATAATAAATAGTGACTATCACGTGTCACTTTGTGTTTTTTATTTGTTTTTTAAATTTATTTTAATTTTTAGAAAAATGTCTATGTGTCTCTAACAACGTCGTCGTGTTAGAGTCAATGTTTTATATTCAATTTGGTCCTTATATTCGCTATTTTTGTTCAACTTAGTCCTACTTTTATTTAAAATTGAGCAATTGTCCCTTTCAAAATTGATAACAAATATAAATTTTATATAAAACTTATAATGTTGTTTTAATTAAAATTCACATTTTTATTAAATACTTTTTGTTTAAGGTGATAATTAGTTTAAAACTGAAACGATAAGTTTAAGGATGACAATTAACACCGTTGATATAAAATTTTAAACTTAGTCTCCATCCTTACTATTTTCATTCTAATTTTAAACTAATTGTAACTCTAAACCAAAATATTTAATAACAATGTGAATTTTAATAAAAACATCTATAACATTATAAAAAATAAAGGTTTAATTAGTCATTTTGGTCCTCTTAATATTTTTTGGTTCAATTTGGTTCTTTAATTCTTTAAAGAAGTTCAATTTGGTAATTTTCTTTAAGTTGATGTTAACACCATATCTCTCTACATGCCACATACCATTTTGTGGAATTTTCAATTTTTTTAAAATTTTTATTTTTTTTAAATTAAACTTCCATGTGTCATGTCATGGTTGTGTCACGTCTCAATTCGTGAAATTTTTAATTTTTTAAATAAAAAAAACTGCCACATGGTAGGTTACGATTGTTCCACATCTCAGATTAACAATGATTTTTTCAATTTAGTCCCTTTATTTACAATTTTGATTCAATTTAGTCCCCTATTTTTTAAAATGATTCAATTTTGTCATCTCTAATTTGAGACAAAATTAATAATTAAGCTTAATTATAACTTATATATTCATGTTAAAATAATTTTGATCATTTATACATCAAATCACTGCCTAAATATTCATTTTATTTCTTACATTTTTTCATTTGAAATTTTTTACACTTCTAAAAAAAAATAATTTGAATATTTAGGTGGAGTAATCTGATACATAAATTCTAAAATGTTATTTTAACATGTATATATAAATTGTAATTAAGTTTAATTACTAATTTGGTCTTAGATCAAAGAGGACAAAATTAGATCATTTTAAAAAATTGGAGGAGTATATTGAATCAAAATTGTAAATAGAGAGATTAAATTGAAAACAGACACTCTTAGTCTTCCATGTGGCACAACCATGACCTGCCACATTGTAGTTTTTTAAAAACAAATTAAAAAATTGAAAATTTCACAAATTGACATGTGTCATGACCATGACTTGACACATGACAGTTTAATTTTTTTTAAAAAAAATTAAAAATTAAAAATTAAAATGGAAATTATACAAAAATGACAGATGACATGTACAAACACGACATTAACGTCAACATAAAATAAATGAACAAATTGACCATTTTTAGAGAATTAGAGGATCAAATTGAACCAAAAAATAATAAGATGACCAAAATGAACCAAACCAACAAATATGAATAGAGACAAAATTGCTCTATTTAAAAAAATTTAGGACTAAATTAAACAAAAATAACGAATATAGGATCAAATTGAATATAAACAATTGACTCTAACACATGACACGTTGCTAGATTGACACATGGACAATTTTTTTTAAATTAAAAAAAATTAAAAAATTAAAAAAATAAAAAAAATCACGAAGTGACATGTTGCAGTCACGGTTCATTAATGTTAATTATTTAAACCATGTTAGCAAAAAATAACCAAATTGAACAAAATCGATGAAAATTGGGATCTAATTGAAAAAAAAATATTAAAACTAAAATGATAAAATTGAACGAAAATAGGACCAAATATATATTTTAACATTTTCTAAAATTAATGCAAAAGTTCAACATACTAAGTGCAATTGTATGAGAATGTATCTTTTTACTTACTAATTTTAACCTTTGTTGTTCGGGTGTATATTAATTTATTAAAATTTTAATTTTTATTTAAGGTTATTATTATTTTTTCTATTTAATTGATTTTTTATGATTTTTAAATAAAGTTAAAGTGATTTTATTTGTTAATGGTGTTAAATTATTCTTCTTTCTTTTAATATGTAAAAAATTAAATATCTAATAAAAAATAACATTAATGATTTGTATATAAAACTCCGTATAAGTTTTAAGTAATTATATTTATAACAAAATAAATTAAAATATTGTATTTAATAATTCATTTCAAAGGTTTAAAATATATATTTTTAACAAAAAAATTACACTACTTAATATTATGATTTTTGTTTTACTTAATAATTCATTTCAAATGTTTAAAAAATATATTCGTAATATAAAAAAATACTTCTTAATATTATAATATTGAAGCGATAAAGTGTTAAACAATATAAACAACTGAAATGTTAGCATGAAACGTATTTAACACACCAAAAATAGTTGACGAAATTAGGTTAAAAAAATTATATTCATTCATGTTTAAAGTTTGTTGACCAAAATGTGTAAAAATTTCGGATGGGGACGAATTCCAAATTCGCATCAAAGTTAAAGGACTAAAACCATACTTAATCTTAATTTTAATAAGGACCGAAACAAAAGGAAACAACTAAAAAACTAATTGTCCTCAAATATACACCTAATGTATTTATATTGTTATTAAATGAGTCTAACAACATACATTTAACATACATTGATTAAATGGGTATACAAACACACACCAGATGAGCATAGAAAATAAATAGATGAGTTTAACAATACACAATAGATAATTCTCTCCATTCATTCATTGATTAGATGATTATAGAAAAAAATTAGACAGTCTAACAATATACATTAGACGAGTCTATCTATATAATAATTAGATAAGTATATCAAAAAATATTACACGACCCATTTCATTCATTAATTAAACCAATATAACAAAAATCATTAAATGGATATTGAAATACACATTAGTCCAACTTGTCTATACACTGGTTAGATTAGTATAACAAAAAACATCAGACAAGTCTAGCAATGTACATTAGACGAGTCTTTCGATATACTAATTAGATGAATATGGTAAAAAAACATTTGACGAGCCATTCTATTCATTGATTATAAAATATAACAAAAAACATTAAATGAATCTATCAATGCACTAATTAAATAAATCCAACAATACACATCAAGCGAGTTTTTCTAGACAATCAATAGACAAGTATAACAAAAAAATATTAAAGGAGACATTTCAACATTAGCTACACGGGTCTAGGAATACTCATTAAAGGAGTCTATCCAAACATTGATTAGACGAGTTTACCAACAACATACACCGATAAGATGACCTTATCAATATACATTAGATAATCCTATTTATACACAAATTAGAGAAGTCTCACTATAAAAAAATTCTCAATTAGATACCAATTTTAGAAATAAAAAATAGTTAATCACTATAGTTACCAATTTAGATACCAATCTACAAAAATGAAAAATTATTGATTACTAAAATAGTCACTATTATAAATAAAAAATTATAATTGGTCACTAATTAATTAGAGACTAATTTAGAAACTAATTCATTTTGGTTGCCAAAATCATGGTAGCTAATTTTAAAGACTGATTTAGTGACCAATTTTAATTTTTTATTCATAATAGTGACTATTTTAGTTACCAATAGTTTTTAGTTTTGTAAATTGGTATCTAAATTGACTACTATAGTTACTAATAATTATTAGTTACTAAATTGGTCACTATTTATAAGTTTTCTTGTAGTGTCTATTAATACAATACAAGTTTGTTCATTCACTAATTGGATGAGTCATACAATACACTTTAGACAAGTATAAACAAACACTAATTAGATAACTTTGTCCAAAACCTATCTAAACGAGTTTAACAAAAAGCATTGCATGAGTCATTTCATACCTTGATTAGATGAGTCTAAGAGTACTCATTAGATAAGTTTGTCCATACACTGATTACATCAAACTTGGGCATGAGGGAGTTTAGCTACTCACAAAATATTACAATGCAATTCCAGCAGCATCTACACATAAGATTTACACTAAAAGAACCTCCCTCGTGCCTCACAGACCCTATTTTATCGTACTACTACATTGTAAAGCCTCCACTCAATGCTTAGATTGAAGACCCAAGGTCTTTATTTATAGAAATTTTTGGGTGATGGTCAGCCCAACTTTGTCCAAACCCTAACTAAACGAGTTTAACAAAACGCATTGCATGAGTCATTTCATACCTTGATTAGATGAGTCTAAGAGTACTCATTAGACAAGTTTGTCCATACACTGATTAGACTAGTCTATCAACAAACACTAGACCAATTTGTCCAAATATTGATAAGATGAGTTTAGCAAAATACATTAGATAAGTCTTTTCATACACATATTCGACAAGTATATTAATACACAATAGAAAAGTTTGTCCACTCCATGATTAGATGGGTCTTGCTATACAAATAGATGAGTTTGAACATATATTAATTAAATGAGTCTGACAATACACATTATACGAGTTTGTCCATATACTTATGAGACAAGTCTAACAATACATATTAGAAGAGTTTGTCAATAATTAATTAGACGAATCTAGGAATACACATTCAACAAGTTTTTCCATATACTTATTATACGAGTATAACAAAAAATATTACACGAGTTTAACAATACACATTAGATGAGACTGTCGATACAGTAATTAGAAGAGTATGACAATAAGATATTAGACAAGTCATTGCATACTAAGTTTACAAATACTTTGATTAGATGAGTTGTGGATGAATTGATCAGACGATTCTAACAATACACATTAGACAAGTAATTCATATATTGATTAGAAGAGTCTAACAATATACATTAGACAAACTTTTTCATACACAATTAAAAGAGTCTATTAATACGCATTAGACGAGTATGTCGATTCATTAATTATAAGAATCTTGTAATATACATTAGACGAGTCTATTGATACACTAATTAAATGAGTTTAACAATACACATTAGACAGATCTCAACATACATTGATAAGACGAATCTAGCAATGCACATTATACGAGTGTATCCATATACTTATGAGACAAATCTAACAATATATATTACACTTATTAGACGAGTATAGAAAAAATATTACAGAGTCTAACAATACATATTAGATGAGATTATAGATACACTAATTAGAAAAGTATAACAACAAGATATTAGACGAGTCATTCCATACGTTGATTAGATGAGTTTACAAATACTTTTATTAGTCTAGTTGTCAATGAACTGATCTAATCACTCTAGCAATACACATTAGACAAGTAATTCATATATTAATTAGACGAGTCTAACAATATACATTACAAAAGATTTTCAATATATATATATATATATATATGTGTGTGTGTGTGTGTGTGTGTGTGTATATATGTATATATTATATGAGTATATTAATACACAGTAGACGAGTATGATCATTCACTAATTAGATGAATCTTGCAATATACGTTAGACGAGTTTGTTCATACACTAATTAGACGAATTTAAGAATACATATTAGACAGGTCTTAACATACACTGATTAGACGAATCTAACAGTGCACATTATACGAGTGTGATCATATACTTATGAGATAAGTCTAGCAATACATATTAGAAGATTTTGTCAATGCATTGATTAGACGCGTCTAGAAATACATATCAGACAAGACTTTCCATACACTTATCAAACAAATATAGCAAAAAATAGTACATAAGTCTAACCATCTACAATAGGCGATATTGTAGATACACTAATTAGAAGAGTATAACAACAACATATTAGACGAGTTATCGATAAATTGATCAAACCAATCTAGTAGTACACATTAGACAAGTCATTCATATATTGATTAAACAAATCTAACAATATACATTAAACAAGCTTTTTCATACACAAATTTGACGAGACTATTAATACACATTAGACGAATATGTTCATTCAATAATTAGATGAATCTTGCAATATACATTAGACGAGTCTATTCATACACTAATTAGACAAGTTTAGTAATACACATGAAATGAGTCTATCCATGCACTAATTATAAAATTTTTTGTGCATAAAACATAAAACATGTAATTTCATACATTAATTAAATGAGTCTAAGAATATGCATTAGGTGAGTCTGTCAATACCCAGATTAAACAAGTCTTATAACACACATAAATGAGTTTGTCCATACACTGATTAAATGAGTCTAGCAATATACACTAGATGAATTTATTTATAAATATATTATACGAGTCTATTAATACATATTAGACAATCTATCCATTCTTTGATTAGACGTGTCACATTAGACGAGTTTGTACATACACATTATATTAGTGTAGCAATACACATTAGATGAGTGTGTCCATATACTAATTAGACGAGTCTAACATTAGATATTAGATGCATTTGTCGATGCACTGATTATACGAGTCTAACAATACACATAAGACCAAAATGTCCATACACTGATTTGTATTTATAACGAATATAGTTTACGTATTTTTGCATAGTCCATTCTTAGTATTCTTAGAGAGTTTACTCTATATGTTTTAACATGTTATATCCTTTGTATTTTTACAAAATCTACTCTTTACATTATATTTAATTTTTACATTGATTATATTCAAAATTTAATTATAAATACTTAAAAATAAGATAATTTTTTTCAAGTCTCCATTTACAAAAGTGGAGATGCGGGGTATCGATCCCCGTACCTCTCGCATGCTAAGCGAGCGCTCTACCATCTGAGCTACATCCCCAACATTAAGAAAATGCACTTTAACTATTAAATCCAAAATTTATGTGTAACAATTTCTGAAATTAACACAAAAGTTTAACATAGTGAGTGCAATTGTATAATAATAATATTTTTTTTTACTTATTTAAGGTTTTGTTTGTTTTTTCTATTTAATTTATTTTCTATAATTTTAATTAAAGTTAAAGCGATTCTATTTGTTAATGGTGTTAAATTGGTTAACAGGAGAATAAAATCAAGACACACTTGTCATTTGATGATTGAAATTTGGGGGAGTGAGATTTTGTAGTTTGACGATTGAGCTTGTGGTGGTGAAATTGTGGTTCTTAGTTTATGCAATTTGGTTGTGTTCCATTGAGTATTAGAGGTGAGTGGGATTTTTTTCTCTCTAAATTTGAGTTTCAATTTTGGTTGTTTTTCTTTTTCAGTTTATGGTGGGATTAAAATATTTTTTTTTAGGTTTTATAATATATTTGATTAGGGTTTACAACCCACAAATTAGTTTGTATGTGTGGTCCCTCAATTGGTTTCAATGTTTGTACGTGTACTGTATAAGTCGGTCAGTCAAATAAGGTCGGTTGGTCAAGTCAACAAGAGCCGATTGGGGAGACTACTTCGAAGAAGACTTTTACAGATGTCATTGACTTGTTGGTTAGAGCATGCCTTTAAGCGATTCAGAAATCGAAGGACTTAACCGTGCAAGAGCACCTTTGGTGAGACGTTAATCTTCTCTATACCATTTGATGACAATTTCTCAACAACCATTTTCCATCAAGTGTAATAGTACATAGTAGTATCAACAAGTGTCGTATGCACAAGGATTTAGCAAGTATATTGTTAGTTTGATTTTTTGGTTTTTTTGACTGATAGAGAGTGCAAGTAAATAAAATAGTAGTAATTAGATAGATTGAGTGGAATATGGGCTATGGATTGATTTCATCTCATCTTCTTCTACTACACCACTACCATCTTGTTTACTTGTTATGCAAATCATTTAATGTCCTAGGAGTACTCTTTCTATGTAGATCTAGGTTTATCCCTGATACACTAGAACCTAAGGACTCCAAACCCCAATGTGATTCCTCAACTCCTGGTAGAATGATTCCTTGCTTTAATGTGCAAGATTCTCTCCTCCAACATTCCCTCTGGCTACTGAATCAACACCAGTACATGTATGATGATTTGATTGGACCTTAGTTTGAGATCATTCTTTCAACTCAATCCCAACCAGTGAAATAGGATGAATCGTCAATTCATCCACACGAGTTGAGACCAACCTTCCAACTCAAATCAAACCCGTGAAATAAGATGAGTAATTAAGTCATCATTAAGCATAAATCAAACCACAAACAATTGAGTGAAAGCAAAGATAAATACCTAAGATGTAGAAGTGAATAGAATCATAATTGATTACATCAAACTTGGGCATGAGGGAGTTTAGCTACTCACAAAATATTACAATGCAATTCCAGCAGCATCTACACATAAGATTTACACTAAAAGAACCTCCCTCGTGACCCTATTTTATCCTAATACTACATTGTGAAGCCTCCACTCAATGGTTAGATTGAAGACCTAAGGTCTTTATTTATTGAAATTTTTGGGTGATGCTCACCCCATTTAACGCCGTTTAGCCAGACTTAACAAAAAAGGCAAACTTGAGACGTTTTAACAAAAAAGGGGACCAATTTAAGACTTTTAAAAATTCAGGTGCTAAGTTGATATTTTGACTCCAAAATGGGGACCAAAGGCATGATTAAACCTTATACTAATTATGTTACTAGACGACATACTTCAAAGTCCTTTAGCGGCTTAATTAACATAAATAGATTAGTAATCAAAATTAAAGTGTGATTGGGTTTAGTCGTAGGGCCATAGGAAAAACTATAAATATAGGTCAAAGGTATGGTTGTTGGAACTTTTGTCACGTATTAATTACAACATTTATTACTTTAATAGATTGATCCTGCTCTGACTTTAACATCGAAATACCTTTAATATATACACCCCAATTGGTTAACGAACAGGAACACCAAATGGAGAGCAAGACAAAAGACTTGAAGAACTTGGAAACTGTTTAAGTAGACGTTCAACTCCTACACCTGAAACATTATGTATTATTAGATTAGTCTATAATATGTGATTTTTGTGTGCATATTCATATTGAGAAGGTTGCATATATATATATATATATATATATATATATATATATATATATATATTGTTTGAGATGTACAGGAGAATTTTTTCGAAGTTGTAGTTCATTATGGGGTAGTTTGTAAATAATGGTAGACTAAAATATACTAGAAAAGTTATCACATGTCATGTGACCCAAATAAATGAAGCTATTTTGAGGTATTATAGATGCTTAAGAATATGAGGTATGTTACACTGAAAGAGTTGTGGTATTCTATGTATGGGTGTTGTGTGTTGTAAAAAAGGTTGCATCTATTATTTGGTGACAATGGGGCCATTAATATGGTGAACATTGTAAGGCAATTTAGTGAAGTTCACTTGTGTGTGGTATTGTTGTTGACTCTCTTATCCAAGTTACTCACTTTCTGACTTTCTTATGAAAGTTCATTAACATGTATATGTGGATAGACAATTAGATAAAATATACTATATTTTATGTAAAGTATATTTGGAGTCCATCATGGACCAAACGATCCCCTACTAACAACCTCTACAAGAAATAATTGAATGGTATTAACCAAAAACATGAACATCAATCAAGACAAAGCTATCAACACTGTGTCTTGAAGCCTCATGACCAAATCTAAAGAGAGATATAAAGACCTCTCAAACTAAACTATCGTCTGATCCTTCTTTATCCATCTTGGAGATGAGAAAGGAACTTAGGGAATATGAAGAAAGCATGTTGAAGAGTTATCAACCCTAAAAGTATAAAACACGATTATTGAAAGCCACTATAAGCGTTTGAAAATGGAATGAACCTGATTACCTTCCAATATATCCCATATAGCCAATAAAGAAGCCATAACCTATGTGAAAATAGGAAAAAACACAAGAAGATAGTATTATATTATGTTTTAATTCATTTTTAAATTTTTTCGTAAATGTTTAGTGATGGATACTCAGACGATAGTTTTGTACGACAAACTATCGGTTAATGACTTTTGCATCTAATGAAGTGAAAAAAAATAACTTTTTAACTTAATTAATATATTTATTTAAAGTGTTTTAGATACATATTTTCACAATAAATCATTCTAAGCATAAGAATAAAACACAATATAAAGAGGCAACGAGAAAGAAAAATACATAAGGTATTTTTATAATGATTCATTTAACCATGCATATTACATTAAATTCTACATAAATAGATTGAGTTTCACTAAGCATACTAATGTTGATAAATGCAAAAAGAAGTATTCTTTAGGATCGTAGCTACTTCTGACTAATCCCTTAAGTATTGTGTGAACTCAAAACCACTCCTAACTAACCCTTTAAGTATTATTTGAGCTCGTAACCACTCTTAACTAACTCCTTTCAAGTATTCTTTTGATTCACACCCATTTCTAGCTAGCCCTATTCAAGTAGTATTCTTTCAATAAGCCATTCTTGTCTTGGCCAATAATTCTTTCCACAAGCCACTCCTTGCTTAACCAAATATTCTCTCCACAAGTAAGTCAACCAAATAGTTTTTCCACAAGTCACTTTTGGCTTGACCAAGTATTCTTTCATCAAGGAACTTTTGGCTTAATCAAATGTTCTTTGCCAAACAATCACTCCTGGTTAAGATATATCTAAGTCATGATCAACAAATCACAAGGTTCATCACTAGAGATAAATATTGGTTGTTGACTTCTATAAGACTTGTGCACACTCCTCTAGTTTTCTAATTGAGCACGAATAGTTCTCTTTATACAATTGTTTTATGAGTGCGAAAAATTGGGTAGAGTATTCACATTGTACAATGTGACATCTCTCTTTCTTTTTCTTTCTTGAAATACTTTATATAGACTCTGAAGAAAGTAGTTATTGCAAATTTATTTTTGGCTATTGAACAACTTTAAGTATTACGAATGCCCTTCTTACGTTTGATGAGCTTGATGATGAAAGATGCATTACATGCACTCTATGCAACATTAAATATTCTTTTCTTCTTTTACGTCAACTCCCAATAGCTAGATGTCCTTATCTCTTTCTAGACAATTTTATTTTACATAAATTTGTCTAAAGTTCAAAGTTGTACAATGTAGATAATCTTTTCAAAGTTACCAATGCAAGCATTATTTTTTTTTTTAAAAAAGTAGCTTTATCTCTTTAAGAAAGAGATAAATAGATAATTTGATGTGATTTGTGCTTTGAAAAGTAATATTTTTGACAAACGAAAGTTACATAAATTCTCTCTACATAAAATAAGAATATATATATATATATATATATATATATATATATATATATATATATATATATATATATATATATATATATATAT
>Ga0214543_1011644_pt1 | contig 12203 bp, 6 predicted proteins | sample CNSS2metaG_FD_160094 | JGI IMG/M metagenome (GOLD analysis project Ga0214543, IMG submission 160094) | Root nodule microbial communities from cowpea collected in UCLA plant growth center, Los Angeles, California, USA - CNSS2 | ecosystem: Host-associated > Plants > Roots > Nodule | place: USA...
AATAACAACAATAATAATAATAATAATAATAATAATAATAATAATAATAATAATAATAATAATAATAATAATAATAATAATAATAATAATAATAATAATAATAATAATAATAATAATAATAATGATACCAATAATAATAATAATTATTATTATGCTATAAATATTAATATTAATGCTAACACTAAGGCTAATGTCAACTATAATAATTTATAATTATATATAAAGATATACATTAACAACAAAACAAATAAAAATGACAAGTAATTGAAATAAGATCCCGTAGTAAATTAATTTAAGATGTGTGTCTAACTATAATAATAATAATAATAATAATAATAGTAATAATAATAACAATAACAATAATACCATTATAATAATATCTCATAGTGATAAAAATAATAATAATACAATAACTACATATATAAAGATATATACATTTGTTGTGTCCTCTTTTGTTTATATAATTTTATCCTCTTAATTATTATTTGTTAAATTAAAATAATTATTCATAATAAAAATTATTTGTCTATTTTATCATTTTATTAATTTTAGTAACTATTTTTATAATTCAAATAATTACACAAATATAAAAATAAAATGAACAACAAAACAAATAAAAAGTGCAAGTAATTGAGATATGATCACGTAGTAAATAAATGTAAAATGTGTATTTAACTATAATAATAATAATAACAATAATAATAATAGATAATAATAATAATACTAAAATAATATCGCGTAGTGAAAAAATAATAATAATACAACTACATATATGAAGAGATAAATAAATAAACAACAAAACAAATAAAAGAGTCAAATAACTAAAAGATGATTCATAGATAGTAAGTAAAAGTAAAATGTGTATGTAAACATAATAATAAAAACAATAATTAATAATAATAATAACTATTATAATAATTATAGTTCTAATTAATAATAATAATCTATAACAATATATAAAGAGATTATCTCTTTTGTGTCCACATTTCAAATACCAATTTTACCCTTTAAAATATAATTATTTATAAAAATTTTGAAAATTGACTCTTACTTTTACAAACTTTTTCATAAAATTGTTTATCCCTGCTCTTTTCTTTTTCTCTGTTTATCAATCGTTATTCTTTTATTTTTTATGATATATTTCTCTTTATTTTTAATAAATATAATTTTATTTTATATATTATAACTTAATAACATTACATTATTATCACTTACTATAATATCACGTATATTTAAAAAATGCGTATACACATGCGCAATAGTAATAATAATAATAATAATAGTAATATAATAATAAAAAAGTTGTAGTTAATAATAATAATAATAATAATAATACTTATAGTTAGTAGTAATACTAATCATAATAATTATAGTTAATAATAATAACAATAATAATTATTATTATAATTAGAGCTGATAATAATAATAATAATAACTATAATTAGAGTTATAATTGATAATAATAACAATAAAATAATAAATATCATGAAAATTAGGTTATATTGTTGTAAATGTTATTATCACAATTAAATGAATTTGTAAATTCAGTTTTAAATATAATAAATAAAATTAATATCACAATTTACAAAATAATTATAATTGTATATGACTCGTGCGTGTATCCACATTTTTTTATTTATTTCAAATACGTTTAGAATAATAATATAATTGTAATTATATTTATTTAACCATTAAAATAATAATAATATTAATATAAATTATAAAAATTTTAAAAGATTAAAAATCTATTTAACAAAAGTATTTAGTATAATAACATTTTTTATAATTAAAAAAACACTTATACTAATAACATCACTATGAATAGTAATAATATTAATAATAAAAATAATAATGATACTAATAATAACAAACAAATGATAATGATAATAATAATAATAATAATAATAATAATAATAATAATAATAATAATAATAATAATAATAATAATGTTTATCTTATAAATATTAATGTCAATGTAAATACCAAGGCTAATGTTGACATACTAATAATCTATAATTACATATAAAGATATATACAACAACAACAAAACAACTAAGAAGAACAACTAATTGAGATATGATCTCGTAGTAAATAAAATTAAGATGTGTGTCTAACTATAATAATAATAATAATAATAATACCATTATAATAATAATATCTTGTAGTGATAATAACAATAATAATCATTATAATAATATCCCGTAGTGATAATAATAGTAATAATAGTAATAATAATACACTAACTAAATAGGTAAAGAGATACACATTTTTTATGTCCTTTTTTTGTTTTTACTTTTTTATCCTCTTAATTATTTATTAAATTTAAATAATTATTCATAATAAAAAATTATTTGTCAGTTTTATTATTCTACTAATTTTAGTAACTATTTGTTTTCAATTCAAAAAATACCAAGACATAGCGATAAAATGAATAACAAAACAAATATAAAGAGCAAGTAATTGTAATATGATCCCATAGTAAATAAAAATAAAATATGTGTCTAACTATAATAATAATAATAATAATACCACTATAATAATATCGCGTAATGATAAAAAAAAAATATTAATACTACTACTACTACTAATAATAACAATAATAATAATATTAATACAACTACATATATAAAGAGATAAACATCTTTGGTGTCCTTTTTATTTTATCAATTTTATCCTCTTAATTATTATATCCCAAGGGAAGGACTCTAACAGCTGTCGAATGAGACTTTCTTTTTAGTACCGGAGAATCAAGGAACGTAGGAAGTGAGATTTCAAACCTACCTCGCTACACTTTCTTGCTGCTTTTGAATATTTTAAATTTAAATAATTATTTATAATAAAAAAATTATTTTTCAGTTTTATTGTTTTACTAATTTTAGTAACTATTTTTTTTTAAATTGAAATAATTGTTCAAATGGAAAGATAAATGAACACAAAACAAATAAAAATGATAAGTAATTGAAACATGATTCCTACATAGTAAGTAAAAGTAAAATGTCTAGGGATGTCAAAAAAATATGTACCCGCAGGTATCCGCAACCGTAAGAAACGAATATTAAAAATGGATACCCACGGGTACGGATATTTTTGATACTTGCATGTTAACCGGGCGGGTACGAGTATCATAGTATCCGTACCCGTGGATACCCGTACCTACTAAACTTTAATTCATAAAAATACCCATATACATATATATATATATATATATATATATATATATATATATTAGTAAAAAACATTGTGACCTAATTTTTTATAAGTTGCACATCTTGTCTTTTCTTCTATCTTCATTTTTCCAACTTCAAGTATTGGTACATTGTCTTCTTCTAGGTACACCCCTTGACATTATTCTCTTTCCTTTCTTTGAAATTGGGCATATACATCAAACCTTATATAGACAGTGTATGGTATGTTTGTTGTCAAATGATGGAATCAAAATAAGAATACTTAACACGTGGCAATTGAATTTTATTATTTGGGAGAAAGTGAGTTGATTGATCAAAGCACTAATTAAAGAATTTTCATTGTGTTGAAGGTCACTTTATATTTATTTTTATAATTATTTGGACTTGTATGAACTTGAGTTTATTTGAATTTTATATTTAAAATTTATGACAGTGATGTATTTTATTTTATTTCAATTTATGATTAAATATTTTTTTCTTAAATAATTTTATAAATATCCGCGGATATCCGTGGTTACCCGCGGATATCCGTGGTTACCCGCGGATATGAAAAAAAATAAGTGGGTACCTGACAGATATGGATACGGATACACGACAGATATTTATCCAGCATGTAGGGTATGGGGGAACTACTACCCGTACCCTACCCGACCTGTTGACATCCCTAAAAATGTGTATCTAACAACAATAATAAAAATAATAATAATAACTATTATAATAATTATAGTTCTTAATAATAATAATAGTAATATAATAATATTAGTACTATAATAATAGAAATAATTATAATTAATAATAATGATAATAATATTTATAGTTATTAGTAATAATGATTATTAATTATAGTTGATAATAATAACCCGTGATGGATCTTGACCAATAATTTTGGAGGAGTCAAAATAATTTATAGTAAAAGATTTTGAACTCATCAATAATTTATTCGGAATAAAAATCTTCAGTTATTCATTTTTGAATGTAAATAACCATATTGCATTCAAGAAATTCATCTTTCATCTTATTCCGAATTTTGTTTTGATAATCTTCGTTGTAGAAAATGAAACATTAAGAGTTAAATAAAATGAATTAGAAAATCAATCAAGTAAAATATCTTTAATTTGTTTGTTTTTGTCAAAGATTGACATAATTCAATAATGGTTGACAAATCCTTCAAATTTGAATGAGTATGAACATCAACAATGAAATATTAGAGTGAAATTTTAAACTAATCATATATTTATCAATATACCTTTTTTTTAAGTTTAAGACAAAAAAAATAATTTATCATAATCTAATAAAAGTTGAGATGTAATTACTAACAAAAATATATAATAGTAATAATATTATATATTATAAATAAGAGTAATAACTTTACTACTAATAATGTTAATAATACTAATAGTAATAATATATAATAGTAACATATAATAATAATAACTATTATTATTATTATTATTATTATTATAATACTAATATTTGTTATAATTTTACTACTATCACTATAAATAATATTTATAATAATATATTATTAATAATTTGAAATATTAATACTTATAAAAATAATACAAATAATAATATATTTATAATTAATATTATAGTTGAAATCATATAGTAAAAAACGTTGAACTCATCAATAATTTATTCGGAATAAAAATCTCCAATTATTCCTTTTTGAATGTAAATAACCATATTGCGTTCAAGAAATTCATCTTTCATCTTATTCCGATTTTTGTTTTGATAATCTTCTTTGTAGAAAATGAAACATAAAAGTTAAATAAAATAAATCAGACAATTAATCAAGTAAAACATCTTTAATTTGTTTGTTTTTGTCAAAGATTGACATAATTCAATAATGACCGACAAATCCTTCAAATTTGAATGAGTATGAACAGCAACAATGAAATATTAGAGTGAAATTTTAAACTAATCATATATTTATCAATATACCTTTTTTTTTTAAGTTTAAGACAAAAAAATAATTTATCATAATCTAATAAAAATTGAGATGTAATTACTAACAAAAATATATAATAGTAATAATATTATATATTACAAATAACAATAATAACTTTACTACTAATAATGTTAATAATACTAATAGTAATAATATATAATAGTAACATATAATAATAATAACTATTATTATTATTATTATAATACTAATAATTGTTATAATTTTACTACTATCACTATAAATAATATTTATAATAATATATTATTAATAATTTGAAATATTAATACTTATAAAAATAATACAAATAATAATATATTTATAATTAATATTATAGTTGAAATCATATAGTAAAAAACTTTGAACTCATCAATAATTTATTCGGAATAAAAATCTCCAATTATTCCTTTTTGAATGTAAATAACCATATTGCGTTCAAGAAATTCATCTTTCATCTTATTCCGATTTTTGTTTTGATAATCTTCGTTGTAGAAAATGAAACATAAAAGTTAAATAAAATAAATCAGACAATTAATCAAGTAAAACATCTTTAATTTGTTTGTTTTTGTCAAAGATTGACATAATTTAATAATGACCGACAAATCCTTCAAATTTGAATGAGTATGAACATCAACAATGAAATATTAGAGTGAAATTTTAAACTAATCATATATTTATCAATATACCTTTTTTTTTAAGTTTAAGACAAAAAAATAATTTATCATAATCTAATAAAAATTGAGATGTAATTACTAACAAAAATATATAATAGTAATAATATTATATATTACAAATAACAGTAATAACTTTACTACTAATAATGTTAATAATAATAATAGTAATAATATATAATAGTAACATATAATAATAATAATAATAATAATAATTATTATTATTATTATAATACTAATATTTGTTATAATTTTACTACTATCACTATAAATAATATTTATAATAATATATTATTAATAATTTGAAATATTAATACTTATAAAAATAATACAAATAATAATATATTTATAATTAATATTATAGTTGAAATCATATAGTAAAAAACGTTGAACTCATCAATAATTTATTCGGAATAAAAATCTCCAATTATTCCTTTTTGAATGTAAATAACCATATTGCGTTCAAGAAATTCATCTTTCATTTTATTCCGATTTTTGTTTTGATAATCTTCATTGTAGAAAATGAAACATAAGAGTTAAATAAAATAAATTAGACAATTAATCAAATAAAACATCTTTAATTTGTTTGTTTTTGTCAAAGATTGACATAATTCAATAAAGGTCGACAAATCCTTCAAATTTGAATGGGTATGAATATCAACAATGAAATGTTGGAGTAAAATTTTAAACTAATCATATATTTATCAATATACGTATTTTTTTTTTAAGTTTAAGACAAAAAAAATAATTTATCATAATCTAATAAAAATTGAGATGTAATTACTAACAAAAATATATAATAATAATATTATATATTACCAATAAGAATAACAACTTTACTACTAATAATATAATGTTAATAATACTAATAGGAATAATATATAATAGTAACATATAATAATAATACTAAAATTTTTTATAATTTTACTACTATCACTATAAATAATATTATTAATAATTAGAAATATTAATACTTATAAAAGTAATACAAATAATAATATTATTTATAATTAATATTATAAATGAAATCATAAATAAATGAAAAAAATAAAAACAAATTGACTTTTGTAGGATTTGAACCCGGATCCTTTTGTATCAGAGTTTTAAAATGACGAAAAAACTAATTTTTATGACACGTGTCAATAAAAGAAAATAAATATTATAGTAATTTTGGTAGTATTTTTTTTTTTCGATATGTAATAGATTATCTGGTAGCAACTGTCTTTTGAAGACTTGTAAAAGATCCTGCAAGCATGAAAAACATAACTGAGCTAACTATCTGTTTGCTTTCATATTTTTATATTCAATTTTTTAGATATTTTGAGTTATATAAGATCTTTCTAGTTATGTATTGGGAGAGGCTACAAATCTGAAGAGCTCACAGTGTAAAATAATATTTGAGATAAATGATCTGAAAATTAAGTAAACAAATACTTTAGCTTTTAGTCCAAAGTAATTTTCAACAATATTTGCTGTAAAATTATTTTCAGTGGAAGTTTAAGTTCTTCAACAATCCAAGTTAATTTTGTGTTGAAATAAATTAATGTAAGAATTGTTTGTCATTTTCTTTCTTCTGTTACTCTCTCCATTTAAAATTATGTTTAAAAGAATAAAAAAAATTTAAGTGTAAACAATTTTCAAAACTTAATTCAGTATCATTTTTTTAAGCTAACACATTGGATATGATATTTATCTTTGGTTTATATGTTTTTTTTATATATAAATAAGGAAAACAATTTTTTTTCTTTATTTTTTATTATGATGTTGTAGTGAAGTATCTTTCAATAATTACTCTGTACCTAACAAATTAATTGACTGTTTTCAATAAAATTCTTCTTTTCTAATGTATTTTCTTTATGAAAATCCAATTGAAACTTTACCTAAAAAAAGTAAAACTTAGTTTCATCCTAACTCGACCTGATATTGCCTTTTCAATATAGATAATTAACTCACCAAATAAAAATCATATTGAAATTGAAACAAAAACATTTTAAAATATTTTATGAGTTTTCTTATAGTGGGTATATTAATTATCTTGTGACAAATGATTTTGATAACATAATGAGAATATCTTTCTACTAGGATTCTTTTCTGTCTTGTGATCTTATAAAAAAATCATCAATTATTTGTGACAATCATTCTTAAACTTATCAAACCTTATTTGTGACACCTTCATGTTTTTAAGGTTTTTCTTTTAGTTTTATTTTCAATTCCAAAGCTTTAAATTGATTCAATTCCTAATCCTTACCTTCCAAAATTTGTGTTTCAATTTTATATGGAATCATATTAAAGTGAGTGAACAAAAGTGACTTGGATCAACCAGATCACAAGTTTAGAAAAATATTATTCTTTTTGTTAAATATACAATTTTCAAACAATGTTTCTAAGTATCTTTATCATCTTCATTTCAAACTAGGAAACTCCATTGAATCTAAGAAGAAACAAATCACACATTGAAGCCGAACCAGTTTGGAATAGTTAATGCTTTACATAGCTAGCTGCCACTTTAATGATCCACAATTTCTGCTTTTGCTTAACTTTGACCAGCTTTTCAAGCTCTCACCTAAATTTGTGTTTCCAAATACTATTTTCTCAGCAAAAGCAAGAACAATTCCTTGCTTGCAACCAAGGTCTTCTCTGGTTCCTGGATCTTGTAACATTGAGTCAGACATTCTGATATTCAATGTTTGAGATTGTCTGTAATAATGGAAAACTATTTGTTTTAAATATGTCTTTGATAAGATAATATTTTATTATTATTATTTCTCACTCTTCTTTCTCTTTTCTTTTTCTGCGTTTTCTTAACCCTCCAATTCAGTTCTCTTCTGGCTTCTCTAATTCTGTTCCAAGGTCAGTTCTTGCACCCAAACATCTCTTTGCCTCTCAATAATCTCGCCCAAACGCGATTCTAGCTATCGCCATTATCCTTTCTTCTCTCCCTTTATTGAAAGGTTGTGTAAATTTGTGGTGAGAGGTTGTTATTGGTGATGTGTGATTAAGGTGTGTTTGTCAGAGTGAGGTGGTGATTGCATTGAATCTTCAAAATGAATGATGGTAGGCAAATGGGGGTGCAGTATGTAGATACTGGGTTTCCCTATACTGTTTCTGAAAGCTTCATGGATTTCTTCCAATGCCTCACCACGCACTTGCCTGTCAATTATGCTCACGCTGGCTCAGTGCTCGATCAGGTTTTGTTTTCACTGCTTCTGAATTTTTGTTGTTGAACATAACTTTTCTAGAGAAGAATTCATGATATTAGTCTGGTTTGGAGGTTTTAGGTGCATAATATTCAATGAATTGGGAATTGTTTTTGCAAGGATTCATTCATTTTTTTTCTTGTCCCGTATCGCACACTGGTTTTGTTGGGTTGGGAATAACATCTCCCTCTACTAATGATATGTTTGAAACATAGAACATTGAATCAACACTTGAAAATAAGTTAGACCTAAACTCAACTTTTGATATTATTTAAGCTGATACTACTTGTGGCTGTTGGAGTTATTGAGTTGCGTGCTGTGGATTATTATCATAGCAGTGAAAGATGTTCGTTCTTGTAAACTTTACGCTTGGAGTGTGTTGCAGATCACCCACAGATAAATAATATTAACAAAATAAGACTGAGTTTGATTTAAATCCCAATCCTGATACTAATGTAACCATAAGAATGAAACAAAAAGAGTATATTTCTAATGGGGCTATATAGATCAAGTAGTAGTACAATGTTACAGTGAAAGTGTCACAAGAACGCCTCCCTTTAATCCATTTGTACCTTCAATGTGAAATTGGTCTTTTTCTTTTTGACATTAGTCTTATTTGTTAGTATATTGAACCTCTCCTATTTGAATTGTCATCTTTTCCTATTTGGTTAAGGGTCTTATCAATGTACTATAAATAATTGATCAAGAAAATTCTTATTGAAATTGACATTGTAAATATGTTGAAAATTATAATTAAAAACGCATTAATGACATGTTTTTAGGAGAATTTTCTATTTTAAATTCTGGGCTGTACTGGTTAGCATGTGTCTTTACACAATTTTGTATGCCTTTTATCAATTAAACACCGATAATAACATGTCTGGTCCTATAATGTCTGTCCAGGAAAGTATCTACTGGACAATGAACATGAACCCTTACAAGTTTGGATTGTCTGGCCCTGTAACTACATGCTATTATGGTTCTTACGAGATAAATGATCATTTTCCAAGAATGGAGATGGATAGGGGAAAGTGGGAATACCCTTCAACAATAGTCGTGGATGAACCAACTCCAATTGAATCTCCATCTGGAAGAGATGGAGTCACAAGCATGCAGACAATCCCGGAAGAATGTTAGTTGAAACTGTATTTTCTTTTGTAGCCTACGGTAACATACAATTGCAGTTTTTTGTTTTTGGGATCGAAGACACATTTACAACTATTTAATAGTGTCATGTCGGTATCAAATTGTTGCCTGTGTTGTGAAAAGTGTTGGAAAAGCATAGACAAGAGCTCTTTATTTTCTTTGAATACTTAGATATCTTATGGTTATATTTAGGATGGTAGGTTTCTTACAATAATTTGTTAACCTCTTAAGCTTGTTTTTCAGGCAGTCCAAATCATCAAGAATCCAGTAGTAACGAGGTAGGAGGCTTTATTTTTAAGAAGGTCTATTTGAATGTCTCAAACTTAATTCTTGGTTTAACATGTATCCTCCATATTTCTACCAAATAGACTATAGCAGGGTGTGCTTGCATCAAAGTTGTTCTTCTGATTCACTGAAACTAGTTTTCTTTCTTAAAAAATGCAAAATATGATTTCTGAAATGATCATTGAATTGCATGAACTGATTTCATGTAATAACTGCATTATTTTGGTATACGAAGGTGGCAATAAGGTTCCAATCCATTATTTGCGATGTAGGTCATGTGGCAAGACAACATTGATCCAGATAATATGACATATGAGGTGAGATGCACTGCTAAATCTATATACTATATGCTCAAGCGTTATATCGGGTTCAGAAATATCTTACTAAGAAAAGCAGTTAATATTTTGAAATGTTAAGGCAGAAGACGAGACAAATTTGACATGTATCTGTCACAGTAAAAAATGTGTTTCTGTACTTGGTTATTTCTACTTTGTTTTTGGTATAGCTAATTCATTTTCATGCGATCTTTTGATGTGAGGCAATAGGGACAGTGAAGTTATCATCTATTTTATATAGTTGACCTCTGATTGGTTATCTTTTACCATTTTGTATTGATGTCTTAAACATTGGTTGTTGTAAAAAACTCTTCTTTCCCAGTTCAACAAGAAAATGCGATTACAAGAAACATCAAGCAATAAACAAAAAATAGGTATTACCTAATATTTGTAGACAACAACAATCTATTCTTGTGACATTCATCTCTTCTTGTTGTTCATTCATAGAATTCACAATACAATTTATAGACTTATTTTTTATCATTGTACTCAAAACGACTATAAATAACAACGACTAATACATTAACTACCCACAACGACTAATTCATTAACTACTGTTAAGACTCTTACGGCTAATTCATTTAAGTTTATTCTAAATCCAATAATATTTAGAATGTTTGAATTGTAGAAAGAGCCTATTCCAAGTACAGGCATGTTTTCCTTAGTTGAATTGGCAATTATTAACAAATTTTAATATTTTGACCTTCAATTATATTGTGTAATGTTGGGTAGTAGTACTAGAAGACTTTTGAAACCTTAAGGTTTTGTTGGCCAAAAATACTATCTAATGTGGCAGGAACTACTGGACCTGGGTGAGGCAGTGGGAACTCATAATCGTGGTCTTTCCCAAGAACTTATTGACACACTTCCAACCTCAAAGTACAATTTTGGGAGCTTATTTAGAAGAAAAAATTCTGCGAAAAGGTAACATTTTGTTGTGCTTCATACTCTTGTTTTTTTGTTGGAATATTAAACCGTTTAAGAGACTGAGGAGAATATAGGCGGATAATGAAAATTAGAATATTTAACTTAATGTTTAAGCACATCTAATCCATGTTAGATTATGAATCAAACAAGATCAATCACAAAAAGGCAATAAACTCCATTGAGTAGTTCCCAATACCCCTAAGGAATAGAATACAGAAGCGTACTTGATAATTGAGAACAATTGATGAAAGATTGGTACATGATCTTCCAACCGTAAAAGAGCACCTGAAGGTTCTTTCTTGATTTACTCTTCTGATGGGAAGAAAAGAAAAGAACATGAATAATACATCTTGTGCTCACAGATGGGGGACCATAACCCATTATAGAAATTCTATCAGTTACTTAATTTCAATATTTATAATTTGCCCCCTTTATCACATTAGAATATTGTTCGTATCTACATATTTAATATATCAAGATATATATATATATATATATATATATATATA
>Ga0214543_1011645_pt1 | contig 12201 bp, 8 predicted proteins | sample CNSS2metaG_FD_160094 | JGI IMG/M metagenome (GOLD analysis project Ga0214543, IMG submission 160094) | Root nodule microbial communities from cowpea collected in UCLA plant growth center, Los Angeles, California, USA - CNSS2 | ecosystem: Host-associated > Plants > Roots > Nodule | place: USA...
AAAAAAAAAAAATATATATATATATATATATATATATATATATATATATATATATATATATATATATATATATAACATTATTGATCCATACTTTTTTTTCTAAGTGAAAAAAGTATTAACAATAACAAACAATTATAAAAAAAAGGTGAAATTATAACATAGTTTTAATTTTGTGACTCCCAATTATTAGGGTTGCATATTTGTGAACATTGTCCATAATTATTGTTTCTTTACTGAAAATAACTCATTAACCACACATGCACAGTTGTGAAGCACTAGTTTGAAAGGGCTTGTTCACGTGGGCTACTCAACTTTTTATAATTGAGATTTAGCAATCACACACTATATATAACCAAGAAAAATGTGTAGTAGTCAACACTCATTCCCTCTTTCTTTTAAAAGTCACAAAAATCTTTTCATAGATTTAATTACTCATTTATGTTTGTAATTTTACATAATTTATCTGTTGATTTGTATAGTTACAAATTATTTATCTTAGTCTTTCAAGTGTTAGTGTATCTCTACTATTTCTTACAAGCTCAATTAAGTTCTGGTACATAATAAAATTAGGTATTTTTATTACTTTTTTTTATGTATCGAATACCCAAATTATACTTTTTTTTTTAATTCAGATTTTGACATTTGATTTTTTTATTAATTTTTCTTACCAAATTAATTACTTGTCTCTGTGTAAATGTAAAATTATAGTGAATATAATTAGAATGATACCGAAATTAATGTAAAACAATAAGTAACTTTTATTTGGTTTAAGGTTAAATATGTTTTCGGTCTTTCAATTTTGAGTGAAAATTAGAATTAGTTTCTTTTGAAAACCTAACATCAATTTAGTCTCTCAACTATGTAATTGTGTGAATTTAACCCTTTTAATCAAATTTTATTAATTTTATTTGATGTTTCAAACATATTTCATTATAATATTTTAATTTGTTTATACCGTTTGACACATGTTCGCTTCAATGTTAGTTTAGAAACGTGTTTGAAACGTCAAATAGACTAAAAAAATAGTTTAAAGGACTAAATTCATACATGTATAAATATGAGAGACTAAATTAGTACCAGATTTTTAAAATAGATTAATTTCAATTTTTACTACAAGTTGAAGGGTAAAAAATATATTTAACCCATTATTTTATTAAAAATGTGTTGGATAACAAAATATTCTCGTCTTCATTTATATTAACTATGAATATTTTAGTCTAGGTGATGATGTAAAAGTCATTAAAAATATGCCGACTTTGTTATCTAACATATTTTTACTAAAATCAATAAAAATTCCTTGTAATTATTTCATATTAATGATATAATACTATTCTATATTAATAATAAAACTTCATAAATTTTAATCCGTGAAAATAAATAAATAAGATTAATTAGTTAAAAGAAATTAATTAACAAATATTCAATTGAAAAATATAAAAATTATGAGTAATTAATAAAAAAATTAAAAGATACTTAATTGAATATAGTCAGACTTAAAACTTAATTAACATCTAATAAATATTAAAAATAAGATAAATGAAAAAAAAATGTTATATAAAATGTTCTAAGTGATATCTCCGTATAATTTTATTTATTACACATTTGACTTTAAAATTTAATCATTTTTAATTCATTGGCAATTTATTCAATTGTGAACATTAAAAAATCACTGAATTGTTAACACAATACTATAATAATGTGTTAAGATGAATTGTTAGACCTATTGGTAATATTTAACGGATAATTCAGTTTATTATCATTTACAGAAATGTAATATTAAAAAAATCAATTAATAACATATTATTAACGATGATGTAAATTTGCTAAATTTGAAAAAAAAAATTAAAAATCTGAATTTACAGTTACAATTTTATGGCAACTAAAGTTGCAAATTATCAAGAAAAAAAAAATAGTGAATTTGAGCCTAATATGTTTTATTTTTGTAGCTAATTTTGTTCTGGGCATGCTTGTTTTATTATTTCGACGTCATTTTTTTTTTCATTTCCAAGAATCTGAAAATGATCTATGAATTTTTTCATATAGATAATATATTGGAACCTAAATGTATATACAACAATCTTCTTTTCCTTCCAGTGGAATTTTAACATGTACAAAAACATTATATTTTTTAGTTTTTTTATCTAGACTCATAAAAACATAATCAAAGATATGTATAAAAATAAAAACATGGACCGAAAAGATAACATTGTACAACTAATCTAAAATAAGAAATTAAACAGTTGTAACGTAAATATACGATTAATATTAATTTAAATAATATTTAATAACAGCATTATGAATTATTATCATCGTGGTCCACATTGGCGTAAGAGTAATCTGATACATTACCCTACGTATCAGAATGGAGCCTTCCCACACGTGGACAGTGCAAACTTCATCATTGTTTCTTGATTTTGGAAACTACTTCGTTTCTCATAAATAATATTTGACTATTAGTAAAATTAAAAATAGATTAAAAAAATAACTTATCCATATAATTAGATATTAGTAAAATTAATAATATTTCAGAAAGAAAAATAACCTGCAAAAGTGAAAGCTTTTTTGTTACTGTTTCTCTCAGTCATAAGGCGTAAAGTGTTATGTTGCTATGATAAGAGTTCGATTTTTTATTCGAAAGATGATGGGCCAAAATTAGAATTTTGTGGGGGCAATTGCTAGGAATAAAAGACTTGAAATTTAAGCACTTATAAATGAATTTTTTTTTTCTGTGGTTATATTGTAGTTATTAAAATGGAGTGGTCCATTCAAGATTCCCCATTTGAATAAAATTAAATTCAAATATATTTTTCACCTCTTTAAAACTTTTAAAGTTGAATTTTGATTTTATATATAAAGAAAACTAATTATCTTTGGTATGTTTAACTTTAAAATGTGCTGCTTTTAATTTTACAGTTTGGACGATGCTTTATATAGATGAAAGAAAAATAGTTTAGATAATGCTTGCCGAATTAACAGCAATTCAAAGTTAGAAATATTAAAATAAACAACAAAAATTTAAAGAAATTAAAATTGAAATTGGTATTATACCTATTTAATTTGAAAAATCTGCACAACAGATAAATAGTAGAAGTTGTTTGGGTGACATTGGATTCAATTCCTTTAGCCAAGTCGATCTTGATCTCCTTAAGATCTTGAATTGAAGTTTATTAGATGAAAAATTTTGATTGGAAGTGAGATTTTACTACAATTAGTAATGATACATCATACAAACTTAACTATCAACTATATTATAATATCTATTAAAGGACTAGGCTAATATTAATATAAAATGCAAATATAAACTTGCTCAATTACGAATAAAAATAAAAATTTACAAGAGATAAGTAAAATAAAAAATCTCCATCCTTTTCCAAAATTCTTTTTTCATATGCACTTTTTTATATATATATATATATATATATATATATATATATATATATATATATATATATATATATATATTTGTGTACATAGTAAGTCATCACAAGTCACATTACAACAACACATTCAAGGATAAACTATTGAAAAAAAAAATTATCTTAAGAAAAAAATATATAAAAGGTATATTTTAATTAACAAGTCATAATAATTTACTTTCATTCAAAATTCAACAACTAATTACATCCACACATGGATATATTCATCAAGGATATTCAAGAAGCAGAATATGACATGTATTAAGTAAGTCTAACATAGACTAACATCTAATCCAATCCAGGATGTGGATTTAGAAGTGAACCCATAAACCATGAAATAAATTCATTACAACTCATATTGTGCATCTACTAATGTTGCATTATGTAGGAAATTCTCCCTTAACTTTCACCATCTGATATTGTAGTCTATGTGACTTAGACCATTAGTGAAACTAGGAGATCTATGTTAGAATATAGGTGACAATACTTAATACACAAATAAAACAACAATTCACATATGACTTATGTGACCACAAATTCAAATAATTCTCCTCAATCTTGATAACTGTATCCATATAACTTGCAAATTACATGCATTAATTCAAAACACTAAATATTTGGAACTCTAACCCTAGTTTTAAAGAGGCAATCAAAGGTTCATGGAACTTGTATATTGGAAGAGGGAATCTGATGTTAGTTCTGAAAGAGAAACTAAAAAAGTTTAAACATGAATTAAGATCTTGGAATAAGGAGGTGTTTGGAATAATAAGAACTAAAAAAAAGAACATCATTAAGGAGATAAGAGAGTTGGATAAATCAGATGAAGATAGTAATCTAGATTAAAAAAATATGTTATGGCGAATGGAGCTAATGAGTGAATAAATAGAACTTAGTATGAAGGAGTGTTCCATATTGAACTAAAAGGTAAGGATTAAATTGATAAAACAAGAGGACAAAAACTTTAGAATAAGATATGAAGGAGAGTATTTCCACTCTAGAATAAGATGGAAAAGGATTAAGAATGAGCTAAAAGGGGTGGAAGTGGATAGGTAGTGGTGTGAGGACCTGAGTAAAGTGAAAGAAGAGGTAAGGCATATCTTTGAGAAAAGATTTACGACGCTTAAGAAGAGTAGCCTTAACCTTCAAGAAGTTGAGTTCACAAAAATAAAAAATTTTGACAATAGGGTTTTGTTACTGGAAATAGAAGAGAAGGAAATTGAGGATGTAATAAGTAATGTGGGGGAACTAAGAGTTCGAAACCAAATGGATTCAGTTTTTACTTCATTAAAAATAATTGGGATACCATAAATAATGAAGTATGTCAAGCTATTCAATGGTTCTATAGCTCGGGAAAAATGCCAAAAGGGTGTAATGACTCATTCATAGCACTTGTACCAAAAAAACAAAACTCACTAGGCTTGGACGATTATAGACCAATATCTCTTGTAGGCTGTATCTATAAGATCATATCTAAGATCCTTGCAAATAGGATGAATTGTATGCTACCTAAGATCATGGACTTTTCTCAGTCAGCATTCCTTCAAGGTAGGGGCCTTTTGGATAGTATCTTAGTAGAGAATGAGATAGTGGAGGAATGTAGAACTAGAAACAAGAAGATGGTAATTGTTAAGGTGGATTTTGAAAAAGCCTATGACTTAGTAAGTTGGGATTTTCTATATTATATGATGGAAAGATTGGGGTTTAGTGTTAGATGGGTTGGATGGATAAAACAATGCATGGAATCATCTTTAGTGTCAGTTTTGGTCAATGGCTCTCCAACTGGGGAGTTTGCCCCGACAAGGGGTTTGAGATAAGGGGACCCTTTGGCTCCATTCTTATTCCTCATAGTAGTAGAGAGTCTAGCAGGATTGGTCAAGCAAGTGGTTAAGAAAAACCTATAGGTGGTGTAAAGGTGGGTAAAAAACAAAAAATAGAAGTGAGGTTACTACAATTCACGAATGAAACCCTCTTTGTCTGTGATGCTAATGTTCAAAATATGAAGGTAATAAAAGCTATCCAAAGAAGTGTCTACTATATTAAAATTATGAAGCTATCAAAATATTAAGGTGAACTTCTCTAAAACTAAGGTTGGTGGAGTGGGTCTAAATAGGGAATTCATGCAAAAAGTGTCTACTATATTAAAATTATGAAGAAATTATAATTATATTGTATACATTTCAAATTAGAATGCCAAATAAATTTTCATGAGAACTAAAACATTTGTTAAATTTGCAAACATTAATGAAATAAAGTTGATAAAATTTGAAAATATGTTTAAAAAATTACAAAAAGAAAACATATATTCAAATTTAAAAATATGTTAAAGGTCTCTTTACTTTCATTCTCTAAATTATAATGAAATCTCTTTTTTTATACACGAATAAAAATTATAATACACCACTTGAATGAAATCACACAAATAACGAAGATTAAACTAATAATAATTGAAATTTAGCATATCATCTTTTGAACTTCTATATATGTCGGATGGTGATAAACAAGATTCATGACAATGACATTAAATTATTATATTATAGTACATGAATTGTTTTTTATAGAATTGTAGTGGTAAAATCACATTGAGTTAGAAAAAAAAAATTAGATAAAAAATATCAAAGCAGTATTCTACATGATAAAAATAAACAACAAATAAAAATATTATAAAAGAAGTAAAACTAATCAAATGTGTGTCCTAGAAACAATTTAATATACCATTGAATGAAATTATATTAAAGAAAAACAAATGTATAATTAAAGGTATCATAAGATGAAAAATACCTTACATTTTTTAGAAAAAATTTCATATTATAGTCAAATTGTTGAGAGATAATGAAAATTGTCTTAAAATAAAAAACAAAATTCTTCAAATGAAACAAAAATGAAGTGTAAGAGAATAAAGAATATAATTTTTTTATATTACCTAGTAAATGAAGAATTTAAGCTATTGAAATCTTAAATTAAGAGTTAAATATTCTCATGTGAAAAAAAAATAATAAAAAATAAAAAAATAGAAATATTCAAATTTGAGTGATTAAAAATATTACATACACATTTGAACATAAGTGCACAAAGGGTCTCATAAGAGAGAAAGTGTTTTGAAGATATGAATTGATTTCATGGTAAGCCAAACAATTAGAAAAAAAAAGTGTAGCTAAAAGAAAAAGAAAGTTTTAAAAATAAAGACTAAGAATTATATATATATATATATATATATATATATATATATATGTATATATATTAGATTAACTAATAAACTATGAGTACTTTAGTAATTAAACGAGGATGAAGATGATGGCGAGTATGAGAATTAGATCGATATGTACAAACTCATCCTCATCCCCAATTGAAAAAAATTGGTATTACTTGTAAGACCCGAAGAATTTAAATAATTAAATAAATAATTATTTAATAAATACTGGTTGTGGAAGCCTTTATGGCATTAAATGCTAACTGTCATGACATGGAAAAGTATTAGCTTAAATGGTTGAGAGTACTTGAGTGTGTTAAGAGAATTTGAGCTCAAGTCCTATGTATGCCATTGTATGTTATTTAACTTTAGTATTATTTTTAGAATATAAATTGGGCGTGTTAATAGAGGTAGATTTCTAGATTTATAGAAAATATCACAAAATATAAATTGGTTGGTTGATTGTGCTTTGACTTTGACTTTGACTTTGAATTTGTGAGGGTGTGGGTTTGAACCTTGGCTTAAGCAAAATAACTTCCTTTTGCTAAAATCAATTTTTGGCAAGAATGTGAATGGACACCAAAACCCTAGAGAGTGAGTGAGTGTGCTTGGGTGGAGGCAAGGCTTGGAATCAAATTGTAATTGCATGTTTTTGTAATGTGCTTGAGGATAGGAAATGCATGATATGCCAATTCGTCTTAATTTTTGTCGTGTTTCTGGAAATTTCCAGAAACCGCTTGGCGTCGTTGAATGACTCGCCAGGCGACGCATGCTCCAGAACCCAATTATGGGTTTCCTCCATGAACCGCCTGGCGGTTACGTGTTGCCCACAAGGCGACACAAGCTGGCTTGCCCAGTTGCTGTGTTTCTTGCGTTATGTGGTGTTGATTGTGCTCGGTTGGAATCTTTATATCAAATTCTAATTATTTATCAGTGGCTACAAGTCGGAAATTATATAAATTGACTATAATTGAATGAATCGTGATCATTATGGGGATTTAGGGTTTATGTGAAAATTGGTAATGCTGAAATGTGTTTCTGTTTTGGATTGATGTACTGTTTTCATGAAAATGATATTAAGATAAACTAGCATGAACTAAGGTGATGTTGAACATTAAAATCACGTCAGAAACTATGCTGGAAGGGTGGATTGGTTTGCTTTTAGGGTGCATGCAAGTGTGGAAAAATCTGGGCAAAACCCAAGTTTAGATGCACCGCCTGGCGGCACAGGATCAGCTGCCAAGTGACACCTCAGAACAGGGGCAAATATGATGCTTGTTCTGGAATCTTGTGGTTGGGGGTTTTATCGCATGATTTTATGGGAAAATCTGACTTAGTATGTAGAGGGTATAGAAAAGTAGATACGTATTTATATGAATGAGATGATGTTTAACTTGGTAATGAACATAAAAGGGTTGGCTGCATTGAGTTAGATGGTTTTAGTACCTAACAGGGAATAATACTTGAGTAGAAATTGAACTGATGTATATCATACTTGTTGTGTGGCATTTTCCAACTATTTGAGGAATGATATGATTTTAATTGAGAAAATATGCTAAGTGAATCGTGTGTGAAAGTGAACTTCAGTTATATGAATATGCCTGGATGGATGGAATTGATGTTCCTGAGTTGGCTTCGATTGTATGCTTCACTGTTGTGTTGTTCTAAAGTGTATGTACAAAATGGACAATTTTGTGGCATGTTTTAATTGGTAAATAAAGGAGAACATGCTAGACATGATAATACTTGATTTGGGCATGAATTATATCTATATATTGAGTTTTAGTCATAGTAACATGTCTGGAATAGCATGATTGTTATATAAATGATGCATTGTTTGTTTGGGATCACTTAAGACCCGAGGAAAATGCCAAAAACCAGTAGCATTGCAATACTGGTATGGCGCCTGGCGGCTCGGGGCGAGCCTCTAGGCGATAGAGACCTAAAACAGAGGCAGTGGTCGTTGTATGCGTGTGACGCCTGCCGGCAGGGTTGGTCCCGCCAGACGATAGGGGTGTGACAAGGGTATTGGAAGGCGCTTGGCGCCTAACGGTGTGAGATGCCCGCCATGCGGTCTGAAACCAAGTTTCGCATGGCGACGCGAGAGGTGCGCCAGGCGGTTTTGGTGCAGAGTTGGTGCGCGAGGAGAATTTCAACACAGTTTTAGGTGAAGTTCATGATGCGATGCTTTGGTTGGGGGCCCAATTACGAGTGTAACTTGTATTGGGGTAACACGTGGCCACTCTAGGTTGTAGCCTGGTGGTTAGGAAGTCCAGTGGAGTGTGCGAGATTGTGGCTCGTACGACGAGGTTTCGGATGATTGCCCTCTTCAGTGCATCTGATTGAGTTTGGTAGTCTGGGAACAACTGCGAACTTCAGTTTGTTTTGGAGAACTCCACTTGGTGCCACGGTGGGAGGTCGTGGCAATTTAGTCCTATGTGTGGACTATTAGGTGGTGGCCTGTAGTCAGAGGGGCGAGTAGAAACTCGTGTAGTAAAGATCGATTAGTGTACTCATCGAAGGGTGTAGAATCAAGAGGTGCCTATCGTAAGGATTGAAAGTCGAGAAACTGAGGAATGGGGAATGCTAATATTGAGTTATATTTTATGATGCTTATTTTATGTTATATTGTATCTGTTCTTTTTATTTGAGTTCACCCTATCTGTTTGTGTGTGGCGATGATCATGTAACTTGTTACATGGGAGCAGATGGTGATGCAGGTGAGCATGTGGACACATAGAGTCGGAGTGGGGATAAGCAATGGGAGATTTACTAGTTTTTATTCATGAACTATTTTCTTGTAATGGTTTTGAGAAAAGATTATGTTTGTATTAATTGAACGTCGTGGTTTTCATTTATTATTGGCACGTTGATTTTGGATTTTAAATGTTCCCGCGTTTTAGGGAAAAGAATTTATAAATGAATGCGGTTATAAACATATTATCTTAATTTCTTTTGTATGAAATAAGTAATTTCCGGCTAGGACGTTACATTACTAGTACCCATACCCATACCTAGTTAATGCAGAGATTCCTTATCAAAATGGGGATATATATATATATATGTATACATATATATGTGTGTGTATATATATATATATATATATATATATATATATATATATATATATATATATATATATATATATATATATATATATATATATTATATTAACTAATGAACTATGTGTACTTTAGTAATTAAATGAGGACGAAAATGATGGCGGGTACGAGGATTAGATCGATATGTACAAACTCATCCTCATTCCCAATTGAAAAAAATTGGTATTACTCATGCCCATACCCATACCTAGTTAATGTAGAGATTTTCTGTCAAAACAGGGATAGGTTTGGACAATCCCCACGAGGATGAGTTTATTTGTCATCTATAGTTGGATCCACTGATACTCCTTCTTTGGAAATCACATGTCGTAAGAATTTCACTTCCTCTAACCATAATTTACGCTTAGACAATTTCACATACATTGTTTATCTTTCAAAATTTGCAAGATAGTTCTACGGTGCTCCTCTTCCTCTTTAATAATCTTAGAATAAATAAGAAGGTCATCCACAAAAGCAACTACAAAATGATCTAAAAATGAACAAAAAATATTATTCATATAATCCATGAATATTGCAAGAGAATTAATCACATCAAAAGGCATCACTTGATACTCAATGATCATACCTAGTTATAAATGCATTTTTCTATAAGTCTTCTGCTTTTACTCTAATATGATGATATTCTGATCTCAAATATATTTTTGAAAACAAAGACTCCTCTAAATTGGTCCATCAAGTCATCTATTTAAGGAAGAGGGTATTTATTCTTTATGGTAAATTTATTTAATTGAGGGTAATTCTCACATAACGTAAAACTTTCATCTTTCTTCTTAACTAACAAAGTTGAAGCTCCTCAAGGTGACATAACAAGTGAATTATTTTTCAAGTAACTCTCCCAATTGTTTCTTCAATTCTGTTAGTTCAGAGGGTGACATCATGTATGGCTATAGAAACTAGTCCAATTCCAAGCATCAAATATATCTGATGGCAAACAAAAAATATAATTAGAAAAGACAATAGGAAAATGTTGCACAATAGCTATGTTTTTCAAATCAATTTCCTCTTTTATTTCCATATAAGATAATAGTAAATACACTTGAATTTTATCTTTAAAGGCTCACTTACTGAGTTGGTATATGAATTCAAAAGATCTTCAAAATTGGAAATATTATTGGTTTTCTTTTTTCATAATTCAGAAAGACTTGATTGGAAGATAACCAACCCATGCCTAAGACCACATCTAATTGAGACAAAAGTAGACATACTAAATTTACAAGGAATTTTCTATTTTCAAAAAATGTACAATCTAAACAAACTTTATTGGTAATTACAGACTTAATTGTGAGAGTCAAAGCAAACAAACTAGTGTTTATAAAGGAGATTGGCAAGTTATGGTTGAACAAAATCATTAGAAATGAATGAATGAGTAGTGCCTAAGTCATACAATACATTTAAAGTTGCATCTTTAATAAGACACATAACTTGAATTAGATCATCATTTTAAGCAACTTCAGTTGCAGTCATGATGTATACTCTTCCTGTTATGGTAGGTCTTGTCTTAGGTGCTACAAGATTGAAGTGTGGTCTGTTGTCCACATTCAAATACTACATGACCAGGTTTTCCATACTTGAAATAGATAGGTCCTATAAGATGATAATCTTTAGAATAAGAATATTGTCCCATTAAAGCATCTTATATGATTATTCACAAGTCCATTAGAATTTTCTAAAGAAAATTGGCTCGGTTGAGATCTCCATTGGGGGCGATTGTATTATTTTTCCTCATTATGTCTCTTTATTTGTCTAGGGTCCAAAATATCTTGGTTTTTTTTTGTTTTGATTATTTTTAAAATCTTCTAAAAATCTACACTTGTGAATAACCATATGAAAATCATAATTTTCTACTATTCCTACTACTTTTCTCAATTCATGCCTAAATCCATTCTCAAAATTTATACATTTCATTCTCTCTTCTGGATGATAAAAGAAGGTAGAGTATCTTCCTAACTCTCCAAACCTAGAAGCATATTCTCCTACCGTCACACTTTCTTGTTTCAATTGCACAAACTCTATTTCTTTTGGTCTCTTCACATAATTTGTAGAATATATTTCTAAAAAATTATGTTTTAAACACTTTCCAGGTAATGATTATTCTTCCTCCTTCAAGTAATCTCATTTTACTATCCCACAAATATTCAACCTCTCCAATCAACAAAAACACATCATAATTGATCTCTTGGTTGTCAACATAATTCATAACTCAAAATATTTTTTTCATTTCCTTAATCCACAATTATTTTCTAAGTTATAACCTCTGAAAAGTTGTGGAGGTTTGCTTCTCCTACATTCAGCTAAACCTTGTGACTTAGTGGTTCCTTTAGGTCTTTAATTCCACAATAGAGTAGTGATTGATGAAGGCGTGACCACCTCCTTAGAAGCTCCCTCAAGAAGGATCACTAGAAGCATGTCTAGAGGGGAGTCTTTTATTCCATCACCTTTATCTTTGTTTTGCATTACTTTAGTTTGAATTTCCTAA
>Ga0214543_1011649_pt1 | contig 12195 bp, 14 predicted proteins | sample CNSS2metaG_FD_160094 | JGI IMG/M metagenome (GOLD analysis project Ga0214543, IMG submission 160094) | Root nodule microbial communities from cowpea collected in UCLA plant growth center, Los Angeles, California, USA - CNSS2 | ecosystem: Host-associated > Plants > Roots > Nodule | place: USA...
AGGCTAGGTCTTCACATCTTCCTTGGCCCATGTGAAGTTCATCTTGGGCCTTGCATGCGCATTTAAGGCCCATTCCTCTTGTATTCTCCTAGCCATGACTCTTGTTGTAGGTCCCTTGGCTCGAGGCATCTCATCATACCCTCCCTCTTGAGAAGGATTTGTCCTCAAATCTATAGTCTTTGCCTCATCATCTGTATCACCTGCAAAAGGTATTAAGTCAACAACATTAAAGGTGGCATGCACATCATAGCCTTCAGGCAATTCTAGCCTATACGCATTATCATTTACTCTTTTCAGCACTTTAAAGGGACCATCACCTCGAGGGCTAAGTTTAGACTTCCTTTGCTTAGACATTCCTCTTGTATTCTCCTAGCCATGGCTCTTGTTGTAGGTCCCTTGGCTCGAGACATCTCATCACAAGATCAATCAAGTAGATGTTATTATGTCTCACACCTTTCAAGGCAACTTCCTTAGAGTCCTTTTCCTAGATTTTGAAGTCATCTTCAAAATAAGGAAACAATTTCTTTAGGTCCCCAACAACTTGTTTGGGTCCTTGGGGTTAGAAAAAATATCTACCTACCAACAGGCACCCAATGATACTTCCCATTTAGAACACCAAAATGTTTAATGTTGCACTTATTTGAAGTATGACCCTTTTTCATGCAATAAAAACAAGTAGCAGTATATGCATGTGCATTCATAGAGTAAGAAGTTCCTTTTTCTACACAAACTCTGAGTTCTTTTAGTTATATTTTTTGTATTATAATTATGAGCATGCTTGTTCTTATTTGGAATTTTCTTAAGAGCAAGTTTTTCAGAATTTTTATTTTCTAATGCATCTTCAAGATGTTTTTTCCAAAATACATATATCAAACATGTAACTTTTACAAGAAGCACATTCAACAATTTCTTTTTCTTTGATTTCTAAAATTGAAATTTTATTTCTTAAAATTTCTTCTTCAAGAGAGATTTTAATTTCTTGTGAGCAGTGTCTAATTTACTATATTTAACAAGTAATTATTGAAATGCATCATAAAGATCATCATAATCTTTTTCATTGCAAGTAGAACTTACCTCACTGTTAGAGACATCATGATCAGCCATCAAACATAACTTTGCTTCTTCTTCATCAGAATCACTAGAGTTTAATGTACTTGAGGCATTATCTTCCCATGCTATGTATGCCTTTTTCTTATAGAATTTGTTGCCTTTCTTTTCTTCACTTTTCTTTGAATTTGGGCATTCAGCCTTGACATGTCCAGACTCTCCACATCCGTAGCATTTGAAATTTGAGGATGATCCTTGATTCTCCTTCTTATTGCTCTTGAATTGATTTTTACCTTTGGCTTTCATGAATTTTGTGAACTTCTTAATCATGAGACTAAGGTTCTCATCATCAGAATCTTCTTCCTCTTTTTGCTATTTGCCTTTGACAACTTCAGTTTTGAATGCAATATTCTTCTTTCTTCTAATATGTTTTTCTTCATTTAATCTACCAAGTTCAAGCTCATGCTCCCTTAGCTTTCCAAATAGGGCCGCCATCGTCATCGTTGCGAGATTTTGTGACTCTGTAATGGCCATTATATTTGGCTACCAAGTCCTGTTCAAGGATTTAAGAATTTTTATATTCAATTCATCAGAGTCAAAAGTTTTACATAAACGTGCACTGGTGAAGACTAAGATCCTGTAAAACTCATCAAGGGTCAAAGCAAATGAAATATTATTTCTAGCCTTAACATCATACTAAGCTCGTCTATTTTCATCTGCAGTCCATTGTGAGAATGACTTTGGTTCTTGTACATCATTAACAACATTAACAGGCACAAATGGTCCATTTAACACTGCATCCCAAATACCTCTATCAACAGATTCCAGAAAAATTTGCATCCTAACTTTCCAGAAAGGGTAATTTTCACCAGTAAAAAGAAGAGGTATGTTGATAGACACACCCTCAACAAAGGTTTGATTTTGTCAAACCATTTTCGAAAAATTTGAAGAACTATCAAAGCAAGCTCTAATACCAATTGTTGGTATCACGCAACAGAATGTTTAGTGTTTGGACAAAAACCAAGAGGGGGGTGAATTGGTTTTTAATACTAAAATTAATACCTAAAAAATTTTCTTAAAATTTACCGATTAATTTAAATATCAACTCCTTTAAAGGCAATAGTAGATAAAATAAAGAGATAGAGAAGAAGAATTGACATAGATATTTATACTAGTTCAGATAAAAAGATCCTACATCCAGTTGTTAATCTCTTCGAATAAAGAGATTAAATCAAATAATAACAAATATCATATTATAATCAGATAACAAGATAAAGGAAAAGAAAACACCTCTCTTGAAGCCACAAGAGATGAACAATCTTTCTCTGAATCACACAAAGAATTTGACCTAGCTTTCCTACCAACAACAGCAACACTCAATCTCCTAGAAAACCTCTTAGGAAAACTTATCAATCTACCGAAACTAGGTTTTTCAAAGCTCTTTTGAGAACGCTCAGAGAACTCACTTTGCAGTCACAACACTAAGCACTCTAACTTCTCAAAAAGGTATTTCTGAAGATGAACTGTAGTTCCTTATATAGGGTTCCCGAAAATTAGGTTAAAAACTGAAACGTTATGTTCCAACTATCAAGGATAATAGATTATCACTAAGGATAATCGATTATTCTAGTAGGTTTTCTGAAAACAAATTTTAAATAGGATAATCGATTATTTCATGAGATAATCGATTATTTCATGAGATAATCGATTATTCCAGTAGGATTTCGAAAAATAAAAGTTTTGCATAGATAATTGATTATCATTAGTGATAATCGATTATCAATGCAGTTTTTCCAAAAATAAGACACTTTAGAGAGATGAAGGCTATGCTGCAGATTCTAAGTTTAACTAAAACTATTCTACAACACACTTATTTTATTTTACAAGATAAGATTAAACATTTAAACATTTTGTCTTCATTCTTGCTTGATCATCATTCATTTCTTGATCATCATTTAAATCACTAGGCTTCCTTCTTTTTTCCAACACTCATTTCACACAAAGATTTTCCTACTCCTTCGTGATTATGACATGGAGTGGAAGATGATAATATAAAAAGCAAGTTCTAACCACACATTGAATTTGAGAATTGTTGTGCAAATGATTATAGACATGTGCCTTCTTAACAAAAAAAAATGAAGAAGAAAAAGAGAAAGAGAAAGGAAAAGGAAAAGAACAAGGAACGAAAGAAAAATGAAAATGCAAAGGTCCTAGGTGATTCATGCATAACATACATTCATGCTCCTCACATATTTAGGCCTCATATGCATATGTTTTAAACCAGGATATCATACATTTAATTACTTTAAAAAAATATATCTTCATATCGAGGCCATATAGAAGAGAATGGTCATCGATTTTTTCGTATATCCATGGGTTTAAGCATACATGAGATGTATTATGCATCAAAATCATAAGATAAAGCATACGTTGCTCTCATTTCACGCAAATATTTTCCTAATCCTTTGTGATTATGATATGGAGTGGAAGATGATAATATGAAAAACAAGTTGTGACCACGCATTGAATTTGATAATTGCAGTGGAAAATGATTATAGACATTTGCCTTCCTAACAAAAACAAATGAAGAAGAAAAAGAGAAAGAGAAAGGAAAACGAAAAGAACAAGGAACGAAAGAAAAATGAAAAGGCAGAGGTCCTAGGTGATTCATGCATAATATGCGTTCATGTTCCTCACATATTTAGGCCTCATATGCATATGTTCTAAACTAGGATACCATACATTCAATTACTTTAAAAGAATCTATCTTCATATGAAGGCAATATAGGAGGCAATGGTCATCGATTTTTCCTTATATCAAGACCTTCTCCAACAAAATGATGATTGATTTTTCATATGTTCATATCAAGGCCTTCTCCTTTGGAATAGTCATTTATTTTCATATGTTCATTTTGAGGCCCTTTACGAGAAAATGGCATCGATTTTTTTGTATATCAAGACCATTTTCGATGGAATGGTCATTATTTTTCATATGTTCATATCGAGGCCCTCTACAAGGCAATGATCATCAATCTTTCTGTATATGAAGGCCCTCTTCGATGAAATGGTCATTGATTTTCTTTATGTTTGTATTGATGTGGTTTCTTTTTAAAACCCATGAAATTAGTGTTTCTGTCTTTTCTTATCTTTTACTTTGATAATATGAAAAATGTCAAATTTTCATATCATCTAGTAAAATTTAAGAAAAGAGTTCTAGCTGCAAACATCCTATTTCATCCGAAAAAGTAAAAATTGTTTGAAAAAATTTGAAGTTCAATTTTAGAAGTAAATAAATAAATAAAAATGGAAAAAATAAAAATGTATAAAAATTCATGAGAAATAAAATAATATGTGTGTGTGTTTTTTTCTTTTTTGTGTTTATTTTATTTTATTTTCTTCTCTTTAGAAAGGGTTGATAGCCCAATTATTTTTTTCCACTCTTAGGTTTAGTTTCTACAACCTTGTTCCACAATTGGACCCAAAAGCCCAATAATTTCTTCCTACCACTCTAAAACATTTTTTTTCACCCAATTCAATTTGGACCTAGTGATGGATCACACTAGTGCAGAGGTGGGAACGGTTAATGAACTTCCAATTGGTTACTTTTAAAAAAAATTGTGACAAAACTGTCATGGGGGTTTTAATTTTCGCTTGGGGATTAATCTGGTATGATTAATAGAGGCAACACGAGAGCACCGAGGGAGGCACTCACGTTACTGCATCGAAAAAACAATCAAAGTGACACATGTTTCCTATTCTATTCCAGATATTGAGTGAATTATTTTTTAGCAAAAATTATAGCAGACCAAAGGGGCATATAATAGAAATTCAACATTCATACAGAATCAAGAATAATCAAAGACAAAGACAAAGAGTAAGATTCTGAAAAAAGAATGGTAACATCCCATTTTAATAGATAAATCTATTTAAATAAAACATTACATAAATTAAATATCAAAAGGACACGAGGCTTAAAGTATAAGGATCTTATAGTCATCCGAACATACCAGAAAGAAAACTAAGGCACACCACGATGCCAATAATAAAACAGAAAGTAAAAGTCTGACAATTGACCAAACACCTAGGCAATAGTGCCTATAAGCGATACTTGAAGGAATGAGATCCAACCACAAGCTAGGCTACACAGCGGAATTTTCATCACCTTAATGAACACTAGGGATTCCCACATATGCTCACATCAATAAATTGATGATCATCGCAAAAGGAGAAAACCACACACAGAACACACAAGCAAGCAGAAAGGGTAAGCTAGAGTGAAAAAGGTTTTATCATAATATTACATACAATTTAAAAGTCCAAGATACATAAATCAAACCAACATATAATGACCGACAAGAAAAACACTAAGACTCAAAGACACAATTATCCGGATATATATAATCAATCGAATTCATTGGATGCTTGCACTTGTGGTGGCCTCTACTGCTTTGCAGAGCCATTGCCAATGGGTTTCACCCTACCACTCACAAGGTTAGCCTTCAAACATCTAAGGCCATTATCCTGCCAGAGACTAGGGCCTCCTGCTACTCTGACCACTTTAGTCAGTACGCTCTACGTGAGACTAACTGACTCTTTAGAGTGTCAAGATGCAATCCTTACTTGAATCCTTACTAAATTATATAATGAGGCACCACCACAAACCTTCATGGAATTAAGTCCTAATCATGAGGCATCACCATGAGCTCCCACTAACAGGGGTCATGGAATTACATCATGATCATGAGCCACCACCACGCAACCATCATGGAATATCGTCTTGACCAATGAGGCACCACCACGAAACCATCGTGGAATTACATCCTGACCAATGAGGCACCACCACGAAACTATCATGGAATTACGTCCTGACCAATGAGGCACCACCATGAGATCTCACCTAGAGATTCGTGGAATTACGTCCTAAACCACACCAAAATCATGTCTCACCAACCAAGCATAAAGTTATCATGCATACCAATTCCATGCCAACATTTATAACCCACTATCCATCAGGTTCCATAAGAAATATCATACTAAACTCATCAATTCTAGTCCCAATATATCACATCAAGCATATATGGCATCATAACTTGAATTGTTACACATTACCTAATCATGTGAAGCACATTCATATACACTCAACTCTGTCAATCTCGCTCAGGCGAGAGGAATCCTTCGCTCAAGCCACCTCCTCTCGCTTGGGCGAGACTGCAAATAGAGGGTATGTCGAAGTCTAGCTCAAGCTAGCCCATCTCGCTCAGGCGAGACTATTCTCGATCAGGCGAGTGGCCTTCGCTTAGACGAGCCCTCGAAAGAGAGAGGGGGGTGAGTTGTTGTTGTTCTCGCTCAAGTGAGAGATCCTCACTTAAGCGAGAGTTTTTGTTTGGAGCGACCAATCCGCTCGCTTGGGCGAGTTCAGCGGAACTCACTACCCTCGCTCGTGCAAAACCATATTCAAACCATCATAAAAGTTCAAGCAACATGTTATCACGAATCAAACAGTATACATCAACCACCCAAAGTGTAAAACAACACAAACATGTAAAATAACTTGAAAACAGTAGAACCCTAGCTTCCCTTACCTGGAATAGTACCAGTGCCCCAAGAAAGAGCGCTACAGCTCCAAGAACAGATTAAGGAGTTGAAAAATGCATACAAGGACGAAGATGAGGTTATAAGGATAAACCCTATACTATACAGGCGCACACACGACGAATAGGAAGAAAAACGATGTTTGACTTACTTGAAGGGGGCTTCCGATTTACCCGTAGAGGAAACTGGCTCAAACCCTAGCATAATGCTGAAAAGAGAGAAAAGTGTGTGAGGAGAAAGGGTTGTCTTGCGAAATGGGGGCAAAATGAGAGGTTTAGGTCAAGAAAAGGGTTTTGGGCAACCTATGGGCTGGCCTTAGGCCCAACAGTTAAGGCTAGGCCCTAAAACATAAGGAGCAGAAAAAAATGGGTCTTACATTCTCCCCAACAATAAAAATTTTCGACCTAAAAAATTCACCGATGGAATAGGAAGAAAATTATGTTTTCCTCATTTTCTTTGACAACCACCACTCAGACATGATTGATATAACGACTCCAACACCCGTAGTCACTAGAAACTTTGCCTCTGTACTAGGCGATATGTGTTCTGCTGTGTAGATTCGTTTAGTCACTACACTCGAAGTAACTTCCAACCTACTACCTTAAAATTGGAAAGCTCCTTCATACCTGCCCATCTAACTTGTATCTGATATACTAACTCACCTACCATATGCTCTCCACTACCTCTTGTAGGTTTTTATCAAAGTCTCAGATGAGTTCAAGTCTCAAACTAAAGCATGTTTGTTAGCACTTCACATCACCTTGTTCACTCCTTTATGCATCCCCCCACTGACTTGATCACTCTTGAGTTCTGGCCTACTCCCCACCATCGACACTCTTAACCACTTTTATGTATCACGACACTCCCACATTGATGAGTGCGTATTTTTGCTCTCATTCAGTGTTTAATTCTGGGTATTTAATTGAATTTATGTGCTTAAAAAGTGATTTAATTGATAATTTTGATAATTAAGCTATTTGAGCTTGTGTGATAAAAATGTGTTAAAAAGTTATTTTTAGCTGCATAAATTATTTTTGGATATTTTAACATTTGTTGATGTAGCTGAAGTTAAGATTAAGCTCATTCAAGGTGGGAAAATAAATTGATTGAAATTACAAACCACCTTTGAATAAGGCTAAAATTAGCAAGTTCTAGAAAAATCACTTCTGCACCACAGTTTTTACTCATACACTCCCCTCTTTCTAAATGGGCCTCACCAAAAACCTGTTTTGCACCCCCTAATATGTCTATTTACACCCCCTCCTACCACTTAAACTAGATACAACCAGATATTGCCATGTGGCAATCCTTAACTTTTAAAATTGGCCAACTAGAACAAGCCACGTGGCATTAATCCTTGCAAACACATCTACACTAATGAAACACTGACACATCATCATCTTCTCCTGAAACCCTTACCCTAATTTTCTCCTCTCCTTCCATCACCATGGCAGCCGCCACCCTTGTCGGCAACAAAGTTTCCGACCACCGCGGCCATCACCTGCACCAGCGCGCCTCCACACACCTTGCAACCACCATCGCGAGTCATCTTCTCCGCAAGGAAACCATGGCAATAGTGGAGACATTCGTGCACCATCCACAGCAGTTTGAACCTACAGCACCACCATTAACGACGCGAGCACCACTGTGCCACCATGGAAGTGCGAACCAGCGCTTGTCGCCCCTGCACCTGTTCGCAACACCATCTTCTCTCCACGCACCTGTACCAGCAGTAGCACCCATCTTGAACCTTCATCTCCATGGCAGCACCATCGTCGTCTCCATCTTCGCAAGAGTTCCATTGTGCCAGCACCTGCAACGCACAACAGCAGCAGCGGCGAGCAACACCACCACAGAACTGCTTCCATTGACGCACCAGATTGAACATGTAGTAGCGGAGAAGAAGAAACAAAATGCAGCAATGTTCAGCATCCACACGAGCCATTGCAGCGTTGAATACGAGCCACCATGCGTCAGTGCAGCAACGTTAACGAAAAATGAGACCACCATGCCGGAGCAGCCACCATTGCAGCAGCCACAAGCCTCCATGAAACCTTTCTACAGCCAATGTGTGAGAGAAAACCTAGTCTGGAGAGAGAAAGTGCAGTTTGCCACATGTCAATTTCTTAATGGACAATCAAATGGTCAAACAGTCAACTCTGGTCAAAGACTGATCAAACAAGAGGGGTTTATCTACAAATATTGATATTTTTGGATGTCTCTACAAAATTGGACTACAGGATTGAAAATGGGTTAGTTAGAAAATTAATACAAATATTATTTGGTGATAATTTATCAGATATCTTTAAATAATTAATTTATTTAATTATATCATAAATTATTAACCAACTATATTTGTCAATTAGTTTATATCTCTCCAAATATCTTTGAATATTTATCTTTATCTTTATTTTAAAAGATATTTGAGAGATTTTAGCAACAGAAAAGCTTAGTCCAATTCTTATATAAAGAGACCAAGGGAGAAGCAGAAGGGGACAAGCTCGAGACTTCAGAGTTTTGGAACCCTTAGGGGGGGCCTAATTTCGTTTCTTTTCTCTCTCTTCATTCTTCTATTTTTACTTTCGCATTCTATGGATTGTTAAACTTCTTGGGTTGATTCCATTGTAATTTCTTAATTGGATTTTGAGGTTAGATAAATTAATTTCTTTGTTCTTTTTATTATTGTTGAGGTATTAATTCATCTATGTCTTTTATCTTTAAATCACGTAAGAAGTAATGATTTTAAATCTTATGCATGTTGGTCATATGAGTCCAAGGGTTTTTAAATTGAATTGAGACTTTACTTTGATTTTATTTAGAAACTTTCATATGATTAAATGAGTTTTTACCAATAATTGAGACTTTACTTTGGTTAAAGGTATTTACTCTAACTACAATTAATTGAGACTTTACTTTGATTAATTAAGCTTTTTATTTGGTGAGGAGATAAAAGAATAGACATGATTAAGCATAGTAAATTTGATTGAGACTGTACTTTTGTTAAATTTACTTTGGATAATCTAAAAGTTCTCACTTTTAATTGAGACTGTATTTTGGTTAAAAGTAAGAACGCCAACAAATTAATTGAGACTTTACATTGATTAATTTGTAAATCTATAATAATAATTAATTGAGCAATAATCTTTAGATAACCGATGATGAATCTATTTTGAAAAAGCAATGGAATCAATTGATTTTCTTTACTATTGTTTCTATCTTTATTTTATCTTTTTATCTTAATCCTCCCATATTTTTATTATTTTATTTGACTAACTCTTTTGTATATAATTTATAAGAACTAATTTGTTAAAAATCATTTTCGTGTTCGTTGGGAGACGACTTAGGGTTGACTTAATCCATACTAATATTTTGGCTACTTTTTTAACAATACTAAAGTTGTTATAGATAAGTAGTATTAATTTGATCGCTTGACGACAACATTATCACACATCTTGCTTCCTTCGCTGGCTTTAACCAAGGAAACAAAGTTCATTACCGAGTTATTCCATTTCCCATTTGAAACCTTCAACTATTTCCTTCACTATATCGTTTTGTCATCCTATCTTCATCTTTAATCCCCTAACTTATAGCCATCATTCCACAAAACCTCAGAACCATAACTTCCATTGACTTCAAATTTCTAGTCTGGTCCGTACCATGCAACTTTACGATACACCTTAACCAATGAAATCTCTTCACATCTCCTCCTCCCGACTTAGACACTTACTTCTCCACCAACTCTTACTCTTACCTTGTCAAGCCCAGTTCTTGAACTCTCTTCTAGAAATAAACATTTACTCGTACTTCCTTACTTCTAGGTTGGTACCCTAACTTGAATACATAATTCAACCATCTCCTATTTCTCTGGTCCAACCTCCTTTGTGCAACTCTACACTTCCAACTCTGAATGATCATTGAACCCTCTTAATCGATAGTTCCAAGAATGAAACTTTTGATGTTTTTAAAGAACTGGTCTTCGTAGTACCCACTAAGTCATGTGTAAGATGGTTCTTCTCACGCACCTTTCACCACTCATGAGCATCACTTGCCATCAATCTGCTGCGCTATTATGATTCATACGTAAAGTCACTTATTTGTTTACTCAAAATGATGCTCCTTTCATGTCTGCCGTGACAAGGAATCAATCATCGCTGAGAAACCTTCCTCCAAAACTTCTATGGAGCTTGCAAAACCCTTCGGACTCCCCTTTGTATAGTTTTAACATCCCATTTTCTCAACATCGTATCCACCCTTTTTAAACCATATGTCCTACTAGTCACTCCAACCTTTGTCAATACTCTTCTCGAACATTCTAAAGACTCTCTTAGGAATTCGAAAACTCGTCGCTAAACCTTGATGATACCATCAACCTGTTTGAAATTTCTTATCTTCATCATGTTTCCACTCTTTAAGATCCATAAGCCCGAAGATTCATTCCTCTCTTATCCAACGTTTACCCTAAAACAGTCTATCCTACCACTACCTCTCCTTTAAGATTCATCAAACTTGCAGTCATCCTTGTGATTATACTTAGTATAAGCCACTACTTCTCCAACATCTCCTCCACATTTGTTTTTACTTCAAATTCTCAGTAGGAACCATCCAATTAGGAACTAATGACACAAGGTCTCCTTCAGACACCAATGCAAAAGTGAACTCCACCACACAAAGGTTAAGATTCTAGTACTTGCTTCAAGACATGTCTACAAACTCTTCTACCACTGAGATCCTTTGCGTCTATTATTCACTTTCCTTTGTATAATGACTCTAATTCACGTGACATTCACGTGACATAATGATTCTAGTACTTGCTTCAAGACACGTCTACAAACTCTAATTCACTTTCCACTCTTCTACCACTCTAATCCTTTGATGAAGGATTGACCCCAACCAAGGATGGAGGCACATGCTTAAGAAGACTAAGCATGTTTAGAAAGGAAGTTCACTAATCCTTCATCCTTTTCATTTGTGTTTGTTACTTTTGATTCCCTAAGTTGACTTAGTTGAATCAACTTTAGTTGACTTGTTGACCTTTGACTAGGTTTGACTTGTTGACTATAGTTGACTTGACTTAAGCAAACATGTTAATCTATGTTTATTTGCTTTGTAGGTTAATTAGGAGTAAGAAAGCAATGCTAGGTCGCGCATGGTGATTGGGGAGCATAAATGATGTGGAGGAGAGAGTAAAGCAAAGGCATAAAGCATAAAGTAAAAGGCATGAAGCAAGTGTACCTATGTACCTTTGGTCTCCTTTGTTTTTAGCACACTTTGGCCACATTTTGGAGACATATGAGACACATTCTTTGTCTCCTTTTGTGCTAGAACGAAATTAGTCTTGCACACACCATAGTTAGCTCTTTTGTCTCTCATTTTTTGTAACCTTATTTGACCTAGTTTCTAGAAGCTAGGGTTAGGTTTTTGTAGAGACGTCCTTAGGTATCTTTTATTTGCTTAGAGGCCCCTAAACTCTTCTATATAAGGGGTGCTCCTAGACATGTAAAAGGGTTGAACATTTTGAAGTAAAAACACTCTTGTGTCTCAACCATTTATGAGAGT
>Ga0214543_1011650_pt1 | contig 12194 bp, 1 predicted proteins | sample CNSS2metaG_FD_160094 | JGI IMG/M metagenome (GOLD analysis project Ga0214543, IMG submission 160094) | Root nodule microbial communities from cowpea collected in UCLA plant growth center, Los Angeles, California, USA - CNSS2 | ecosystem: Host-associated > Plants > Roots > Nodule | place: USA...
TCTCTCTCTCTCTCTCTCTCTCTCTCTGTGTGTGTGTCTGTTTTCAAACATAAACATTCTTTTAGTTGGCACACACTGGTTTTGTTTAATAAACTCAACATATTTTTCTATTAAAAGAGGGATTCACCAACAAAACAGATTACCAATTTGATGCTAAACACTTAGCATGACTCCTTCAATATATATATATATATATATATTCCAATTAAGTGGGAAACACCTTCATAACACCAAAATGCTTAAACCAAAATGTTTAATTGCTAGATTAAATTACAAATAACTTAATTACACATAGTTACTCATTTATTGATGAATAAAAGTACCTTTTTAAAGCTTGTGTCAAAAGATGAATATGAATAGTCTTGGAATAAATCTTATCCTACTCTAAGAAAAAGCAAGAAAAAAAGGCATGGTAAAAATATGGTACTTGTTCTAAAGCAATTGGAAGACTTTAATATGTCAACCGTACCTTTATTTCATTGATAAGTCAATAAACACTTTAACTTACTTACACGGGGCAAAACATTAATCCCTCAGAGTATATTCATTTTCAAACACAGATTAAGACTAGTTGAAATATAGATATATCAATTAAACAAATTTATATTACCTTCAATACAAGTTTATATTTAATTCACAACAGTTCGATTCCTTTTTGGTCACACTATTCAAATATTGAGGATCCTAACTTAAAAAAATAAAAACTTTTATATGTGTATATTCGCATATAATGCAAATAGATAAGATTAAAAATACTAATTTATCATCAACTTTTTGTTTAATAAATATGTATTATAATTTTAAAAAAAATATTTTTAATGAATAAATTTTAAGTTTAACTCAATTTTACACACCCACTTATAATATAAGATTTACATAGATCTCTAGCACATCTTATATCTGAGTTTTGCACTCAAATATTAATGAGTGATCTAATGACAAATGACATGATAGATCCAACAAACAACAAATATTGTTACGATTTTTTAATGACTTTAATATCATATTAAGTACACTTTAAATCTAAGTCAATCTTATAAAATAAACTAAGATACGATTTACACAAATTTATATACTATACATTTATCTTATCTTCATATATATAAATAAATTAATTAAAAAATAATTTCAATAAAATTTTAAAATAGCTAGTAAAAAAAAATTACTATAATAATAATATATAACTTTACACGAAGATGTGATTTTAATTATCCCTGCGGAGACACTTTTATTGAAAAGAAAATAAAAGTTGGGATTTAAATGAGAAAATATTTAAACATTGAACTAAGTGCAACTCATTTCATTATAATAATTCTGTTTTTTCTGATTATAAAAGTACGAAGTTGGTTTTATAAGATGTAAAAACAGAAAGGTTTGTTGGAAAAAGAGTGAATAGAAGTACAAATGTTGTTGAAAAAGAAAAGTATAAGATGTAAAAAGAAAACTGTGAAAGGTGGTGTTGATGTACCTAACAATTTGAAAAACGAGAATGATTGGTGGATTTTGAGTGGGTTATGTGGTCCAATCACAACCTCACAACTAGAACATACAAAACAAAACCAAGTGCATTAACCTAACCTATCTTTCTATCTATCACTATGCCTATCACACAAAATTTATATGCTTAGTGCACAGCACGTGCCACATGACACGTGCCTGATCGTTTTCGATATTTGAGTCTTATTTCTTCTTCATTCAACTTCCTCCGTCACAACCCAATCAGTGAAACCAGTGGCGACGCGTGTCATGCCACGGTAGGTTAGTTTAGCAAAACTCCATTCAGCTGCAGCGAGACAACGGAAAGAAAAAAGTGAGTACACTTTGGGAAAAAGAAATGCTTTTAAAACAGCAAATACCTTAAATTAAGTTATTTTGGGATCATTGCATTTCATTCTAAAATTATTAAATAAAGTTCTGAAAACAATTTTTTTTTATTTGCTTACTTAAATAAATAGCATTTTCTCATAGCCATAGCTTTTTCCACCGCGCGTCGTTATCTTTGGAGTTACACGTTAAAAGAAAATGAAAGATTAAAATTAGCTCTATTAATTACAAAAAGCCCTGCAAGAATTACGCAAAATTATTTTTTTAAATCATGTAAAAGTATTTTCAGAAACAACTCGGATGAATTATTCTATATATTACAATTATGTAATTTATTTATGGTTTCTATTATATCACATCGCTATTTTTTTTTTTGTAATATCAGAGAAAATGAAATGTGGGTAACAAGACCTAAAATATTATATCCATACCTAGAATGTTAAATTTTATTAAAATGATAGAATAAGTATCCTTCAAGTCATGTTCTTCCAATTAGATATCATTATTATATAATTGCAAAAACCGATATGAAAATTTAAAATAATTTTGTGTTACACTTGATTCATGAACTCGATATGTAGTTTATTATTTTCAATTTATAAAATTTTCTAAAATAGATTTTACTTTTCTATTTTCAGACATATTAATCTAATTAAAAAGAACTCTGTTTTTCTTAAATAACCAGATGTAAAATAAGTTCTATTAAAGTTCTAATTGTAACATCCAGTTATATTAATACCCACCATTTCAGAAAATAATAATAATAATTATTATTATTATTATTGGATAATTAATATTCTGTTAAAGTTTCGTTATCTTCTTTCTTCTTTCTTATCAAATTTCCTCAGAGGCAATGTCTATCGTTTTAGTCATTTCGACTTTTGAATAGCCTTAATTTTTTTTTTATAATTTCAAAAAGTATATTTCTTTTATATACTCGACTGTCAAAGAATTTATTTTATAAATTGTTTATAATATATATATATAATTATCAAACATTTTATCACATATATAATCTTTTAGAAAACATTTATTCAAACAACATTGAACATAAAATGTTAGTAGTGACTAAACAAATTATTTTCATATTTAAAAGATAAAACTTAAATTTAGAAGAATAAAGCTTACATATGGAAAAAAGTTATATATATTATTTAACTGTTTAAATTTAAAGTAAATATATATCTTTTAGTATAATATAAAAATAATAATCACTAAATAATTTCGCTTTAAACTTTTCAGTTACATCAGCATATTTAAAAATATTCCAGTTACATTATTTTAGTCATCTATCATATCTTAATAACGTGTATTATTAAATACCCCGATAACCCACTTTACTTGTTTCATTAATTTGCCAAGTTTGTTGTAGTAATGCCCTTTTTCATACTTTTTTTTAATAAAATCTTTTTAAGAGAATAAAATAATCTTTCAATGAATTAAAATTAAGTTATATATAATTAATTGAAAAATAAAATTTTAAAAATACACATAAAAGAATTTCAATAAATTAACTTTTTCCTTGTAACAGTTTTTAAACTACAATTCAAATTTAATTTTCAAATTTCGATGAATTATTTCATAAAAAATAACCAATCAATTATATAAAATATCTCATTTAAATTCTCAAAAAAATATATTTTAAATTTAAAAAAAAAAGTTTTAAGTTATGAAAAAAATAGTTTTTATCTTTTTTTTTCTTACTTTTTTAAGTATTTATGAAGAAATTTATTCAAATAACTCCACCATATTTTGAGAAATTGCCTATTAATATGTTTAGTTACGAGAAAATAAAACAATATATATTCAATTTTTCATTTAATTTTCACCTTACTTTTGTAAATTGGTTTATAATACAAAATACGTTAGATCTTTTTAAGATTCTTCCTATTTTTTTTTTTTCAATTTCTTCCTAGTTATTTAAAGTAGAGAAACTAAAAAATAATTGATTAAAATTTTAAATTTAGCTATACATAAACTATTTGTTTGTGGTTAATAATAATAATAATATGCATGTTTAGATGAGTTTTCTTAATAAAGATTTATTTAAGGAGGAACCTTAAGCTAAATTTTAGAAGTTCGATTAGTTTCTTATTGGTAAAAATCTTATCTAAATTTTTATTTTTTAATTTATATGTAAGTTAATTTTAGTTTATAAAAAAAATTGGTTTTTTTTACCTTTTAAGAAAAATTTTATTAATTAGAAAAAATAGAAGTTAACAAAAATTAAAAAAAAAATATTATAAGTTACACTGAGTATTTTATATGAAAAAAAAAAAGTTGGTACGAAAGCTAACTACCATGATATTTTTTTTTTTTTATATCAAAACTACTTCTCTTTTTAGGAAATTTCCGTGCGACCTACTTCCAATATTTAGCGCAACGCAATTTTTCACTTTCAGTGCAGCCATTCTTTAATCCCTCAACGCTGCTTCACTCTTTCTGCTTTTTAATTTTTCTCGAGTTTGACCACTTTCGATCTAACTCGATTGTATTATAATTTTAAATGCTATTTTATTTTCTTATAGCCATCACTATATTTTAGTTAATTGTTGACCTCATTAACTTTGATTCTTTTCTTCTTCTTTTTTTATCTTGTTCTTGCAGTTGGTTATTGGGATATAATTTTTTTTATCTTCTGTAAAAATATGGTATCACGTTTACTTATATTGTAATTATAAGTTGAATATTTGCTGTATCTTTCTATTGAGAAAATTTCAATAGTTTTTCTCGTACATAACTTGTCTTTTTATTTACAGAAAATTATTGTACTATTATTATATTTGGACATGATGTTTATTAGAACAATTCCTTTTAGAAAAAAAAAAATAAGAACATCTAAAGTATGATTTTATAACGTATTTTTCAATTTAATACATAATTTTATTTTGGTGGATGTTAGCTTTTTTACTAGAAAGCATGAGTAACGTGGGAAAATAAACATATTTATGTTTGCTTGAATAGGGTTTAAATAGGTTTGCTTGAATTTTACATGACTAAGGTTGTGTTTTACTGTTAAAAAATTTAAATTTGGTCGAATGAAATTAAAAATTTTATTTAATCGAAAAGCTTTATTTTTTTATTAACAAAAAATGAATTTAAATTAAAAAAGAACACTTCAAAGATACTCTAACCTTATCAGAAAACAATCATGTACTTTATAGTTTCTAACCCTTATGAAAAATCGATTATGTACTTTATAATTTTACTTCTAAGGCAATCAATGTTTGAAGTTGAATCAAACAAAACAAAAATTTGTTAAATATCATTTATAACTTTAATACAAAATAAATTTGGATGTGAATTTCCAAACACCAAACATACACCAAACCGATTATGATAATATAGAATAACATAAAAAAGTAATGTGTGTTAATGTTGTTGTTGCTCTATGCATGCAACTATTACTTTTGGATTTATGTTGTCATTCTATAATTGTCTTAATTTAGTTATTTTAATTTATTGTAGGAAGATTTATATATATCTTGAAGTGAATTCTTATATTTCAAAAATCTCTTCAGTGTATTAATTGTTGTTATGTTGGATTGGGTCTCACACCAAAACCATCATACCCTTATAACTTTGACAAGTGTTTGTTATTATTAGATGAGATTCCAAACTTAGTGAAGGTATCACATTTATATTTTTTGGCTGAGAATCTTAACCCTAAAAGATAATGTAAACAAACATAATATTTTATAATTGCTTGTAAGGTCTTTTATGTAATTTTAGAATAAACGAAATACTTTTCTAATGTCATACCCAAACAAGTTAATAGTCACTTTTAATTAAAAAAACACTTTTGTAAGTAAACATTAATTAATTTTAAGATACTTTTATAAAAGATCATTTGTAAACAAATCATGTTCCCTGACACGCTTCTTTTTAAGTTTAAACATTCACCCATAAATATCAAATTCTCTTCCAAATTTGTAAAAGCCTAATACTTTCATTATCGAAATAAAAGTTGAGATATTTGATTGATTCCAATGGAAAAGAATCGTGGTCATGATTATTATTATTAAAAGCCCATCCCTAAACCAAGTTAGAAATGATGGAAACAATGGTGGAAGATTTTATATCTGTTAGAAATAAAATAATATATAAGACAAATTATTATTAAGCTAGTTTTGTAAAGTTTAAAGTTAAATATAAATTCTATTACTTTAATATAACATAAAAGTCATTAAAAACCTATTCTTCTCTAGATTTAAATTTCCTGTATTATTTATTATTGGACCTTCTTTGAGAATGTCCTTATATAAAAAAATAATTGTTCAAAATCGGTTAAAGATAAGACTAACAAGTTGAATACGTAAATAAAACAAGACAAATATCACCCTGGTAAATAAATTTTATGAGGTTAAATTTAACTTAAATTATATTACCTTAATGAAAACAATCTTAAGAATACAAAAAGTTTTATATTTAATATTTTTTAATCTAATTCAATTGAATTGAATTTCATAAAGTTTAGTTTTCTATCTCAATTTAATTATAACCGAGGTGAGTTAAGACTATTAAGTTGAGTATTTTTTGAAACATAACTAATTACTAAAAGCATTTTAAATATTTTAAAACAATATTTATATAATAAAATATAAACTCATTGAATAATTAACATTTTTATATTATATATGGTTGCAGGTGATATCAATTGTCTTGTGATAGAGATCAAGTAACCGATTTTTTTAGAAATTTAAGTGTGAGTCTAAATCTTACATTGGTTAAAAATGAGAAAGTAAAATATTATATAAAAAAAATTATAAATTTATTATTTTAAAATTTTAGATTGAGAATGATATTAATATTTTATGTTGTTGGATTCGTATAAACTAATAAGTTGGCAGAGTGGAAGGTATTACTTGAAACACCATTTGGCAGAGAAAGCGCTTCCTTAACTGCACTTCATATTCATGTCTGGCCGCCTCAAACAACCCTCACCGCCACAAAACAAACCCCCAAATGAAGAAAAGATTTTGACACATTAAATGGATCCATTTTTCATCTGTTTCCACCAACACTGACTTCAAAGCCATGCACAAACAAAAAGAAAAGAAAAAAGAGTAGAATATGAAATTGAAAGCTTTAGCTGCACACTATTTATGGCGAAGGTTTAACTTAGTGACGTCAATGTTATTCTTTTTTTTTCTAAAGCAGGATTCAACACTTGGATTGAATCCATATGATAATAAGTATCACTAAACCTGTATTACTCTGATTACACGTAAAAAAAAAAAAAAAAGAACATTTCTGAGAATAAACTTTATCATTTCAACGCTTGAAAGGTTTGGTTTGAAGGTTGCCTCTGAAGTCATATTCATGCAGGTAGGGCATGCATTGGAACGTTGAAGTCACTATCATTCCCAAATAAACAAATCAACATAAACACTTATATTTTCTGGCCTTTCAATGTTACGTGCCACACAACTCTGATTATGATATAACTCAGTTCTTTCTTCCTCACACATGATTGAAAATTCAAGTTAATGTCACGGAAAAAAAAAATGTTATTCTTATATTTTGTTAATATTATTTTCCTATAGTTAAAACGTAAACGCAATTGGCTTTTTTCTAAATAAAATTAATTAGGGTATAAAATTTACGTGAGTAGCAATATAAAAATGTAAAACATATTCTTTCTACAATATTCGATGAGAGAAGCTTAAAATAAAGACACCTCTATTACTTTTACCTATAAGATTGTCTTATACATAAGGTGTAGTTTGTCGACGTAACATTACATAATTAATTATCATAATTATGAAAAAAAAAAGATTAACATTATTACTGATATATCCAACGACAAATCATTAACACCTTCCTCTAATCTCACATTGGAAAACGCTATAGTGAAAATCCAAATTTATTTTTTTTATTATCTTTTGTTGGACATTAAAAATATCCTAAACCTTATTTTAACTTAGTAAAAGTCATAATCAATATATTATGAAAGTACAGTAAAGAAACAACTTACAAAAAATCAGTAAAAAATTCAAATTATTATGATGACTAGAAATCAATCACTAGTACAAAGCTCAAATAAAAAATCAATCGGGCTATTACATTTAAAATAAGGTGCTTATATGTCAGATTGCACAAAAAATCATCAACAACCATAGTCAACATTTCATGAGAAGGTGGACAAGATAACAATGTTTCTTACAAGAAAAATATAAATTTAGTTTTTAAATATTATAGTTATAACCAACTTTAATACGATATAAGAGATTTTTTTTTTTAATTAAAAAATGTTATTTTTTATTTAATTTTTTTACTAAATAAGTATTCATGTTAATTAGTATCCGTTTAACGGAAATTAATTAAAAAATATTAAAATTTAATAAAATTGGCGTGGACATTAACTTTATTTAGTATATATATCGATTAAGTCAACATTAAATATATAAAAAAATTAAAATAAAATAAATCTTTATCTACTTCATGATGTAAATATTGAATTTTATGATAATTTGTTACAGCGGTTATTATCTACAAGTCATAATAAATAAGAAAGTAACATAATTATATGATGAATTTTTTATGTCGATTATCATTTTGATCGATATAAAAAATGAAAACGGGGATAATTTTGTAATAAAGTGCAATATTATATAAGTTGAATATACCTAAAACTTATATAGGTAATAAATGTGAAAACAATTTTGTAATAAAATATAAATTTTTTTATCTTGGCTTAATCTACTAAATTGATGTATTTTTTTAATACTTTGTACAATGTTGTTGAGAGTCTAATCTCTTAAAAGTGGAACTTTAGGTTGGAGAGAAAGTTATAGAAGATAATGAAAATTTGTCATTTTAAGTTATGTAAAATAAAAATGGACCCTACACCATCAGCAGCTTTACAATTTTCATTCTCACTTTAAGTTATGTAAAACAAATAATTACGCAAGCTTATTATGAATTACGAAAACTAATTAACAAAACGTGAAATGAATGGAGCTAATTTTCAAAGTAAAAATCCATCCAAAATGTTTGAAAACGTGAAAGTCATTGTTTGACCGGAATAAAAGTGCTAACAAACACTCTTTTAACACAGTGAACAAAATATCATACGCACACAAATGTGAAATCCATTTTTTTTTAAATATATTTTTTCATAATCATTTCCATATATAGATCAGATTTGTCGATCACTCAATTTTAGAGCGACTAAAAACTATTATTGATCCCTTACAGGATCTTGTATTTAGAAGTTGAGGAATACTGACAAGTGTTATAAAGAAAGTATTTAAGGTATAATAAATGATTATTAATTTTATTATATTTATTTTTAAATGTGAAATAATTAATTTTATTAATTAAAATAAAAAAATATTAACTACTATGTTAAGGACATTTAAGATAGTGATTAAAATATAATTAATAATTATTGATTTCATATTTTTACATAGAAAACTATAATAATTAATTAAATAATACAAAATCATATAACAAATTTTATAAATTTTATAAAGACAGACATATATTTTGAAATTTCTAAATAACGTCTCTTTGATACAAAATAAATAATTTGAAAATTCTAAGATCCTTATTGAAAAATATCTTTCAAATATTTAAAGATGCAAATTTAAGTTTCGTGCTTCACTTAAAAGTTTAGGTATGTAATTAAATTTTTTATATTACTAAATTTATGGATTTATAATTAATAATTTCATATATTAAAATATTGTCTACGATTTTGTTAAATTAACAAGAATATTAAAAAAATTATAGAAAAAGGAAACTCGATAAAATTTTAAATTCATATTTTAATTTTTTTTAATATTTTAAAGATATTTAACACTATATTCTTTTTTGTTGGTTTTTACGTTAATTTAAACTTTTTTATATTTTTTTTTTATTTTTAACAACATTAAAATATAATTATTTTATTATTTTTTTAACTTTTTATTAGTGAACATTAAATAAAATATTAAACACAATTATATAATATTTTTGTTATTTTAATAAAATAAAATTGTTTTAAAAGTTATTAAGTCAAAATTTATTTAATATCATATTTAATTATGAAGTTTTGTAAAATTTAATACATATTAATTATTTTTAATCAAATATTCTTAGGACAATAGTTACTACAGGATCCTTAAAATAATATAAATATAGATTTATAAGTGTTATATAACCGAAATCGATTTTGATAAATTAATTATGACCTTGATAATTATTAACGAAGTTTTACTTTATTTAGAGATAAAAATATCTATAAATATTATATAACTGTAATTAATAAATGATTTTTGACTTTAATAATTATTAACTTAGTTTTATCATTTAATTATTTTTAATTTTTTATGTGTAACCATTAATTTATCAATTATATATATATATATATATATCTATATATATATATATATATATATATATATATATTATCCGAAAAGTTTATACGTCACTCCGTTCCTCAAGATTAGGAGGCTGATGTTCCAACCATACTTAGGTACACAGCACCAGGCACACCCGCTGACCGCCTACCTTAAGAAAGACCCCCTGGTTCATATGTCGTCCAGTAAGTCCAATGGCCGCCCACGTTGCCTCCCACTGTAAAAGATCCCACCCCCTAGTATACGGCCTCCAGCAAAACCCCAGAGCCGCTTACTCGATAATGGTCCCACTAGTCGTACACATCATATAGAACACCCTCCCTAAAGAATGCGGCCCTCAACAAGACCTGTGGCCGCATATGTTACAACAGACACACTAGTGCAGAATCGCATTTTTACCTTACATTATAGGCCTCGGTTGGCAAGGAACCGGAGCATATAATGGTGCGGTGGCATTTTTGCAATTTCAGGCAACTTTTATGCCTCGGTTCAAGAAAAACCCGAGGCCAAAAGGGGTTATAGGCTTCGATTCAAAAAAAACCGGTGCCAAAAGGGGTTATAGGCTTCGGTTAAAAAAAAAAACCGGTGCCAAAAGGTCCTCCCAAAAATTTCAACTTTCCCGCTATTTTTAATTTTTCATTTTGAACGAAAAGGATTATACCTCAGTTGTCCAGGAGCCGAGGCAGAAAATGGTTTTATGCCCCGGTTTTTAATTAAACCGAGGAAGAAGAGTTAGGTTAAAATAAAAACCCAAATCACAAAAATCAGCACTTCGTCTTCTTCTCTGCTCGCGAGGTTCTTCTTCCCATTTTCTCTGCATCAAGTTCTTCTTCTTCTCTCAAGGTTTTTTACCCAATCCTCTCTAAAGTTCCAAACTTTCTTTCACACCAACATCTCAGATCCAACATGCAATCACACAAACTTTCTTTCGTTTTACTTTCTCTCGAAGGTGACGCACATGGAGGTTTGATGGTTTGCGATTCTGGTTCGTTCGCAGGCTAATGGTGCAGATGCGTCGTTCTTCGTTCTAGTGCGTAGTTCTTCGTTCTGTGGTTTCTCGTCTCAGGCGCAATCTGTTATGGTGTTTTGGATATTCTTTTTGCAGGTTGTTTGAAGGTGGTTGATGTGCTTCACGATGTAGGTGCAGATCTGATGGTGTTTGCGTTTTCTGGTTTAGTCGCGAGGTGCAGCGTGATGGTTGGCGTTGCAGATCTGTGGCTTCAAAGTCGTGAGGTGCAGCGTGATGGTTGGCATTGCAGATTTGTGGCTTCAAAGGTGCAAATGTTTGCAGCGTTCTTTAGGCAAGAACTGCTAAGAGGAACTGGAGAAATCCCATTAGGGAGGCAACCGTTTAATTTTTTTTTAATTTTTAATGCATATTATGCCTCGGTTCCCTCCATAACCGAGGCAGTAATGGAGAAATATGCATCGGGTCATAACCGAGGCAGAAAGCTCATCCCTTTTTGACTCGGCTAGATATGCCTCGGGTCTTTAACCGAAGCCAAATAGTCAAAATAACCGCAACCAAAACCTTTATCTGCACTGGTGACAACTCCCCTGAAGTACGCGACCTTTAACGATCCCCCTGTTGACCGCCTACCCCACACTAAGGTATCCCTCCCCAAAGCAGTCCAGATCCGGGACGAAGCCATTCCAACAAAACAAGATGAGAGCACCCACCCATAGAGACCCTCATGACCGAGTACCGAATACCGTCATCCCTTGAAGGACTTCTTGGTAAGTTCTCTCCCCCGCATTGGATCCAAGAATAACCAGAAAGGGAATATTGGGCCCAAAGGCCCATCCCAGGTAGGACCCACAGGTAAAAAGGTATAAATAACACATTGTTTCATGCATTGATTACGCATTAAATTATTCTGATACTCTGACATCACCAGTGCTGACTTAGGCATCAAAGTGTCTTTTGCAGGTCCCCTGCTCCGCCCCGGAGTCCTTCTGAGAGCCAGAGCCGATCAGCCCGAAATCAAACGTCCAAGTCCCTCCAGTGATTTGTGGATTACAAGT
>Ga0214543_1011651_pt1 | contig 12194 bp, 6 predicted proteins | sample CNSS2metaG_FD_160094 | JGI IMG/M metagenome (GOLD analysis project Ga0214543, IMG submission 160094) | Root nodule microbial communities from cowpea collected in UCLA plant growth center, Los Angeles, California, USA - CNSS2 | ecosystem: Host-associated > Plants > Roots > Nodule | place: USA...
TAGACATAGTAAATACTATTTTCTTACTTTGTGCATTTCTAGTTTTGTAGGACATGCAAAAGAGTGGTGGGATTATAGGCAGTCTAGAGTGGAAAAAGGAAGAAAATCTCCCATTCAAAATTGGAGTCGGTTGAGAGCATGCATGAGAAGAACATTCATACCACCTTCCTTTGATTTTGATCGTGAGATAGAGAAAAAGAAAATTGAGATAACAAGGAGGAAGGAGGAAAAACTCACAATACTTCTAAGAGAGATGAGGGAGTTAGAAGAAAAAGAAAGATTAAGAATTCAGAGAAGAGAGCAAAAAGAAAGAGAGAAATTTGAACAAGAATTGAGAGAAGAAGATGAACACCAAAGAAAAGAGAAGGAGGAAAAAGAGAGAAAAGAGAAAGAGGAAAAAGAGAGAACAAAATTTGAAGAAAAAGAGAGAGTAAGACAAGAGAAAGAGTTTAAAAGAAAAAAAGAAGAGATTGAGAGAAAAGAAATCATGCTTAGAGAAGTAGAGATACAACATCCTACAGTTTCTTGCATAAACAAGGGAGTAATCCAATTCTTAAACTCTCTTTCATTTGTCATTAATTCTTTTGTCTCAGTTCTCCCTAAAATTGTTTTTCCACCTTCACCAATCATTCCATATTCCTCAAAAGATTTGCAAAAATGAACCTTTGATTTAGAGTTACCTTTTAGGTTACAATTAAATCAATCGGAAAATCAATATATTTGTGAAATGGGCTTCATTGAAAATGTTTTTAAACATAAAAGCCCATCTTCATGTATCTTCGCAAAATATACTCTGCATGGCAACCAAAATTTTAATGAAATCTTATTTGATGACTACTGTAGATATATTTTTGATCCGGGAGGAATCCAGCTTTTAATGTTATGGGCCTTAATCAACCTTTTAGATCTGAGGACAAATCCTCTTAAAGAGGGAGGGGATGATGAATATCACCCTAAGGCCTCATGGCTTGGGCCATTGGCTAGGCCCATTTCTTTTAATTTCTTTTATTTTTAATTAAATAAAACTTGTCCTAATTGGTTTGTTTTTCTAAATGCAGCCCACTTTTCCAAGATGCCAATTATTGAAGTATTTGGCATTGGGCCTGCGGCCCAATTCTTCTCCACACCAATCCATCATAAGCCATGTTGCTGCCTACAGGTATGCGAATCATGATTTCTAGCAGCATCTTCTGTTTGGGCCTTGTGCCGCCCATATCTCTTCAAATCACGTTGTCGCCAATGCTTCCGGCACCCCCCCCCCCGGTAGTCCTGCTGCAGCCAACACGTCTTCAATAGTTCTTTCTCAAACAGCGCCAGTATTAATTGGGCTTGTACGCAAATCCAACTTGCAGCCCAATTCTTCTTTCGGCATGGACAAAGCTGGCAGAAGTTCCTTTTGAGAGGTGCACCCAAACTCATTGGAAGCACGCTGCCAGGGTTCAGACGTGAATTTCTTTGTGTGTAGCTCAAACAACATCAACACATAGCCACACATCAACCGTATTCTTCATTTCTCTCTTAGGGATTGTTAGAACCGTCCAAACCCTCCTACATTCCACCTTCACATGTTGTTCAGGGCAGCTTTGTCATTAGATTTATCTTCCGTTTTCCTTTCCCGGTTGCCTTCAGCTATAAAAGGCAAGCCAACCTTATTGTAACACAGCTTTAATGAATGAGAGAGATTTTAATCCCCTTTCGTCTTAGCTCACCTTCTAGTTGAGGTATTCACCTCCTAGGATCTGAACTAGTGAGAGTTCCCCACTGGAACTCAGTCTTCCGCTGCTTGTGTGGTGGATTTTCCATCGAATGATTGACGCTTCACGACCTTACGAGGAGTTTCTACCGAAGATTCGCTGAGGCTCGTTCATCACTTTGCATTCCCCAAGGTTCTCTAAGAGCATCACTCATAAGAGAAGCACATGAAGGAGGCTTAATGGGTCACTTTAGGACAAACAAAACTCTTGAGGTCTTAAAAGAACATATTTATTGGCCTCACATGCACAAACATGTTGATAGGCATTTCAAATCTCGCATAGCATGCATGAAAGCCAAGTCCAAGGTTAAACCACATGATCTCTACACTCCCTTACCAATTCCTTTCATGCCTTGGGTAGACATTTCAATGGATTTTGTTCTAGGACTCCCATGGACTAGAAAGGGTATGGATTCCATCTTTTTGGTAGTGGATAGATTTTCTAAAATGGCCCACTTTATTCCATGCCACAAAGTTGATGATGCAACACATATTGCTAATCTCTTCTTTAAGGAAGTAGTGAGACTTCATGGCATACCTAAGACCATTGTAAGTGATAGAGACACAAAGTTCTTGAGCCAACTTTGGAGGACCTAATGGGGAAAACTTGGAACCAAACTCCTATTTTCCACCATGTGTCACCCTCAAAGTGATGGTCAAACCGAGGTGGTGAATAGGACTTTGGGTCAAATGTTAAGGTGCATGATAGTTCACAACACTAGGGAATGTGAGGAACTTCTTCCTCAAATAGAGTTTGTATACAATAGGGTTGTTCACTCTACCACCTCCCTCTATCCCTTTGAGATAGTGTATGGGTTTTACCCTTTGACTCCTCTAAATCTTCTTCCCCTTCCCACTTATGAGGCATGAACTTGCCTAGATGGGAAAGCGAAGGCTAAAATGATCCAAGACTTGCATGCTCAAGTCAAAGACACCATTGAAAAGAAGGTACAAAAGTATCAAGAGGTTGGAAACAAAGGAAGGAAGGAAGTCCTTTTTAAGGAAGGTGATTGGGTGTGGCTTCAGTTGAGAAAGGAAATATTTCCTACTTAAAGAAAGTCTAAACTTCTGCTAAGAGGGGATGGACCTTTCCAAATTCTCAAGAGGATCAATAAGAATGCTTATGAGTTAGACTTGTCTTCAAGTTACAACATAAGCAACTCTTACAATGTAAGTGACCTCTCTCTTTTCGATATAGGACTTAAGAATTTGTGGTCAAATTCTCTCCAAGAGGGGGGGGATGATGACCTCTCTCTTTTCGATATAGGACTTAAGAATTTGTGGTCAAATTCTCTCCAAGAGGGGGGGGATGATGAAGATGTGACCACCTTATTAAATTCTAAGGATGCCAACCCTAGAAGGATTACTAAGAGCATGAAAAAAGGGAAGGCACCATCTTCTTTATCTTTATTTTGCATTACTCTAACTTCAATTTCATGAAGTTGGTTTTGGTTGACTATTTTTAGTTGACATGTTGGCCTTGACTTAGGGGTTGACTTGTTCAAAATTAGGAATAAGAGACGGAAGGATCACATAGGATGACACTTGGCGCATCAAGGAGGAAAGAGAAGGAGCAAGACCTTCTAGAAGCATCTAGAGAAGGGGCAACCCACATGCCTTGGACACCAAGACTTCTAGAGACTTCTATAAGCATCCTTTGGAGCCTTAGTCGTGAAGTCTTTCCACCTAGATGGCTTGGCCGAGATCCTTCCTGAATATGCTAGATTTATTTTGTAATCCTCATACTTTGTTTTTTTGCTAAGAGGCCCCTAGACTCTTCTATTTGAGGGGACCTCTAACACTTGTAGAGGGGTTGAAGATTCCTTTTCAGGAATTTATACACTATGTTTCAACCCTTTGTGAGAGCATTCCTCCTTAGGGAGTGGATTTCTTTCAAGGTTGCCATGGCTTTTCTAGCCTAGCCTTGTAGTGGCATGATCCTTCCATCCACTCCATTTCCTTTGATTATCATTTTAAGTTTCTTCATCTCTTGGTTTCAGTTTTCTTTACTCTTTTATGCGTTTCCTTTTGGATTTTCAATTATAATCAATTCATTCTTCTCTTCTCTAAAACCTTGGAAAGGAACCTTCACATCTAAATAGCCTGCTATCATAATATCCAGTGAGGATTTTCTTGGTTTTCTTAATCAACCATCACCATATTCATTAATCTTCTTAAAAGAACAAGATAATTCTACATCAGGGATGTTGACAAAGTATCTATTTATAATACAATTGAAAGGATCACAAAAAGCAAGTTTCTACACGTGGAATCTTCTCAGCAATCTTCCATTTCAAAATTCAATTTTTTTTACCTCTTTAAGTATTTCTTACACGTGTCTTTTCCTCAGCTTGCCACGTATGCATCTTCACTTTCCATCTCTCTGTCGTATCAAACCCTTCCATCTCTTTCTCACTTTCCACCTCTCTCATTTTTTTCTAAAAGTCTCTTCGCTTTCCATCTCTCAAATCCTACCATCTCTTTCTCACTGTCCACCTCTCTACCGCCTCAAACCCTACCATTCACTTTCCATCTCTCAAACCCTACCATCTCTTTCTCACTCTCCACCTCTCTGCCACCTCAAACCCTAACATTTCTTTATCATTTCTTCTTCTCTCACCATTGGCTTATTCGACCACTACTTGGTAAGGTTATGGTTTTTTTTTTGCATAGATTAGTTTTATGTAATTTCCAACTTCATTTTTGTTTATTTTTTAGTTTTTCGACCACTACTTCGTAAGGTTTTGAATTTTTTTTTGTGTGTAGATGATTATTTTTATGTATTTTCCAACTCGGTTTTGTTTATTTTTTGGTAATTCTAACACTACTTGGTCAGGTTTTGTTTTTTTTTTGTATTTTTTTTGTAGATTGTATTTTTTTTGGGTTATGCTTTCACTAACAAAGAAGATCGAAGAAGTCTTCAAGTCCAAAGATCAAGTTTTGATTATGCCTTCACCGTTTACTACTTTTATGTTTTTGTTGTTCTTGATTTACGTTGTTCGCTTTTGGTGCCTGGATGCCTTCACCGAACATCACGCTATCAACCAGAGTAATAAAGAGCTATCAAAGAGCTTTGAAGTCCAAAATCAAGACTGAAAAAGATAAATATCTTTAAAAGGTTTGATTTTTAAAAAGTTTAACGTTTAAAACAGAAAGATGAAGATTACTTCTCTGTTTTTTCAAAAGGTTTAATTTTTATTATTCTCTGTCTTCTCCTTCCTCTCTTCTCTCTTTCATTTTCTTTTCCTTTTTTTATTGCATAATATGTCTTTGTTTTTTTTTTTGAATATTTTCATTTAATTCATGGTGATTTGTTCTGGATATATGTGACTTTTTTCAGAACATCTTAGGATACATGTGATTTTTAATTTTAGAACATCTTAACTTTACTTTTGTTTTTGAGATTAGAAAATTTCCAGGAAGGAGAAAATCAAAGAGCTCTTGAAGTCCAAAATCAACACTGAAAAAGATAAATATCTTTAAAAGGTTTGATTTTTAAAAACCTTAACGTTTAAAACAGAAAGATGAAGATCACTTCTCTATTTTTTCAAAAGGTTTAATTTTTATTATTCTCGTGTTTTGTTTTTTGTACGTGAGTGTTTCTTCTATCTTCTTATTATAATGAAATGAAAAAGATAAGAAGAAAGTAGGCTATGGGAAGAAAAGACCTTCTCCACTTTAGATTTTGTTTGGTTGTTGATGAAAGGTTAATGGAATGAGGTAAAACCAAATTATTATTACAATAATTCTCTTTTTTTTCTCATTTCTTTTGTTAGTTTCACTTGAATTCAATGATTTTAATGTATTGTTGGCTTTGTGTAGTGCAGATATAAAAAAACAAATCTGAATTGAGTTGAGGTGCAAGAAATCTTTGAAAAAAAGTAGGAGAAGTATGAAGAGGCCAAAGGTCTCTGTTAATTAGAAGCATTTTAAAAGGTTTGATTTTTATCATTGATTACTTTCTTCTGTAAAGCTTCTACCACTTTATTACCTTCAATAGTTTCAGAATGCATCCTACCATTCCAAATGTTCACGGTTACACCTTTTAAGCCAAGTCAACCTTTTACCAAAAATCTTTGTTTTAATCTCTTCATGCATTTGCAAAGTTTGCATTTAGTAGCATTTGTTGCAATTCTTTGTTGGTCTCATTTCTAACACTGGTATTTTGATTTCTTTTTTTCTCTTCCTTTTTTACCGTCTTCAATTGGTTTTGCTGAGGAAATCTCTCGGTATCACCTTGATTTGTAACCTAAGGTCTTTATTTTCCCTTTTCAAGTTTTATTTTGGTTTTTCATTTCTGATTTCTAATCTTTAGAATCTTATTTTCATATGGTTGTTTTTTGGTTTTTGCATGCATTTGTTGTATAATTTGACTACATTGTTTTCTATTCTTTATGGTAGTGGTTGATTTTGTTATGCCTATGTTTGGCTTCACATTTTATGTGATTTTGTTGTCTTTTCATTTTATCCGCATAACATTCATACCTATAGAATCTCTGTTTTCATATGGTTGTTTTTTGGTTTTTGGCATACATTTGTTGTATAATTTGAGTACATTGTTTTCTATTCTTTATGAAAGAGGTTGATTTTGTTATGCCTATGTTTGGCTTCCCATTTTATGTGATTTTGTTGTATTTTCATTTTATCCGCATAACATTCATACCTATGTTGCCAACTACACCCATGCCATTAAAATTACAAATATTTTGCCTGTTATTCTTCCTTTAACATATTTTATGTGGTTTTAGTTTTAATGTCATTAAGTTTTACAAATATGAATGATATTGATTGATGAAATACAATAATAAAAGGGAACATATTAGGTAACAACCATATTTCATTTTATGTTACTTATCATTTATTTGGTGGAAGTTGTGGTGGAACATATTAGGTAAACAACATATAAGTTTACTATCAACAAAGAGGAGAAATCAACTTTCTAAAGAAAGCCTATGACTTATTTATTCTTTGCGATGTTGAGGTTTAACAAGAAATAAATAAAATCTCTATTATTTTTTGTTGAAATGTTAATATCAACTTTCCTACTTTGCATTGATGTATTAATCCAAAATATTTTTCAGCTTTGAGGAGGAGTGATGTACATTATTGATGTACTGATACAAATAAAACAACAGATGTAGTTGTTATTTTATTAACAACATACCCATTCTAAAATTGCAAAAATGTTAGGTACAAATATTGTAATTAATCCATTCAATTTGAAATTTACATCGTACAAATTGTAATTAAACCATTCAATATATGAAATTTTAATATTTTTCACAATAAGATTCACATTGCCAATAACACGAAAAAAGTTGAAATTGAAAATATATGGTAACAAAATTTTAATTTGAAATCGCAAAATACTATAAAAATGTATTGAAATGTGGTAATTTAAATTTGAAATAAGCTTTTTCAATGACAATAAATATATACAATAAGTTAAGTTATTATACAAAGATTTCATTTGTCATAATAAATAAAAAAGACATGTTGGAAGGACGTGGTTTTTTCATTACTTTGCTTATAATTATGGTTGTGAACTCTGCTGATAAAAGATTCTTGAAAGATGGAAAAGTTTCATCTTTGAAGAGGTAATTGTTGGAACAAGCACCGAAAAGTATCTTGCAGTAATTTTGAAAGACCTCTTACAGTAGTGTTAAGAAATTGAAAAGTTGTTTTTTTTTTCTTTTGGCAACACCATTTGAATACATAATATTAAACAAAAAATATAAAACATCAAATGTCTGAAAATTTTATCTACAACCAATATAATTATGAATACTATTATAATTATAATATTATAATTTTAGTCAACATTTATAATTGTCTAAACCTTTTTTCTCTAATTATTAATTTTATTAAATATTTAATATTTAATTAAGATTAATAAAATTATTAATTAGTATTATTAATACCATGAATTAATAATATTATTTATTGTTAATATCATTCTTTATTATTGATAATTAACAATAAATATTACTACTATTAATAATATTATTATCTTTTTTAATATTATTATTTAAATAAAAATTTATTTAATTATATTTTGTTAAAAATTTTACTACTACTTTTTAAATAGGCTAAGTTATGTACTTACATGCGAAATTGAAATTTGTTTCTCTCTCAAAGTTTATATAAATTTTCTCCAAAACGACTGCCTACACATCCATATATTTCCCATATATTTCTTGCTGTTTCTATTTGAATTCAACCGGCTATAACGAGGCAATGATGTTTTCTGTAATTACATCGTATATGAGTGAAGAGTTATGTGCTGGATAGTTTACTTGGTAATTGTGTGAATGAGCCATGTGTCAATAAAATTCTATTGCTCATAAGCTTTTTCATTTGTGGCCGGAAGTTATTCATCATATATTGATCACATGTAGTAAGATCTTGAATATATAATTCATATTCTTAAAAGTGTAAGCTTCTATCCAATTAATTTAATTAAAATGAGATACAAATTGAAAACTTTATTTGGATTTTAAAGGATTCAAAACTGTGTTCATTATGAGTAGTTCATTCAAATAGATTTATTTATGTTCATTTCAATTTACATTATTTTGATGAAAAGTATCTATTTGGTTTGGGAATTGACATTTTATTGTTCAATTTTTACCTTTGAATGAGATGTCGATGAAATTTTATAAAGTCAAATAATATCAAATAAATAAATAACAATGAAATACTAATTATTATGATTATTCTAATACAAATTGATAGCGGGTGGAAGGACTTTGTTTTTAAGAACATATTGGTCGAAGGAACCAGTATTTTTTTGAAGTAGACATGACAACAAAATCAACAATATGTGAAATGTTTACCAAATTGTGGTCATCCTACCTTAGACAATATTGTAATATTTTGGAAGACCAAATATGGGAAGATTATGTTTGACAATTGATATGAAACAATTATGATGATATTTACTTTATATAATTATGTATGTATTGTGTTGGGTTACATATTTTATATTGTTTTATCTATTCAAATATAACACTTTTGTTTGAAAATTTGATTTTGACATCTTATTGAATATTCGGTGATAAATAATTTTATGTTTATAATTCTTTATAAAAGTTTTAACATCCTATTGAATTAATTTTGACATCTATTGAATATGTCATTTACTTTGATAACTCTTAAACTTTTTAAAACATTGACTTTTATTTAACTGAAATATTAAAGTGATTTTTAAAAATATATATTAAGGAATTTTTATTTAATTTATACTAATTTCATTTGAATTAAAGATACTATATTTAATTTTTTGTTATAACTAATGTATTAGTTACTGTTGTTTAAAATTTGTTCATTTATTGTGGTTGAAAAATAACTAAAATTCATATTTGAAATGGGAAAAAGTTCCTTATATATAATGTGAGGTTGTTGTAGCCATATTTTTTAAATTTTTCATATACAATATATGGTATATTTTTTCATCAAAAATATTGTTTGTCAAATAGTTTTAAAATAGTTCATTTTTTTCATGTGTTTTGGAACGAAATTGTACTTTCAGTGTATAATATATTGAACAGAAAAGTAGGAATTGTAGTCTTTTGCATCAAAGAAACCACTCATTTACCTGCAAACAACAAATGGAAGTATGACTTTCCATTTGGGTATATATTCTGAAAATGATGGTGTTCATTATTTATGATTCTACATTGTAGTGCAATATCATTCAAATTTAATAAAAAAAATAATTAAATATTCATATCATAAATATTTGAAAATAAGAATACATAAGTGTTCTTTAAAAAAAGAAATGAAAATGTCATAGTCAACAAATACTACTGGAAAATGTACACAAAAGTAAATTCTTCCAATTTTCTACTCAGAAAACATTATTGTATATCTTTGATATTGACATTCTATCAAGCACCATTGTGTTATGGATGAAAGTAATCGTGAAGAAGAAAAAATTACCAGAATGATGATTCCTATTGAAAAGGTGGACAATAAGAGTAACAATTATCTATCTCAATGTTATTTGTGGTATCTCATCATGTGTACTTTTATAACATTGTGATATTTGTTCTTCAGAGAAAAAAAACACAAATATGAATAAAAACAATACAGAAACAAATATAATTCTAAATCAACTTCCTCAAAAGCTTCAAACTAGAGGTAAATCATGTTTACTCTGTTGATTCATTCTGAATGGTCTCAAAATTAAAATGCATATGTCTTTGAAGAGAATGGAAAAAATGAATCAAAAGATGGAGGAAGAAGAAGAAGTTGGTTGATTCTCCACAAATTTGTTCCCGAAGTATTAATATACCAGGTTCTTCAAATTTTACCAATATGTTTAATAAATCATTGACATCTTTTTTTTTAACAAAGTCCTAAATTTTTTCACCAAATCTAAATGTAGAAGAAGACATTGAAACATAATCTAATATAGTTCACTTAGTTGGACATTTGAAATATAATTTAATCTAACATGATCCTTGGTTTTTTAAATTATTTATACATTATTCATGTTCTTTGTGAATGATGAATGATCCATGTTTGATATTTATGCAAGAGTCTTTATTTTTTATGGAACTGATTTGATTATGTAATCTATATAACTAATTTTACCCAGTGGGATATGGTTTTATTATTAGTGTTATCCTTTCCAGGTTTAAGTATGCAGAATCAACCCAAATGTTATGATTCCTCGATTCATCGAATTCAGAATATGGAATCAAGGCAGAAAGACTTTCAGATAATTCAACCAACAAATTATCACAATTGATCTTACATTAATCATTATTGAATTCATCTTTACTATTATACCCCAGTTATAATTGTTTCTTAACATTTTTGAACCAACAAATGGTATGGACTTGCTATAATCCAGTCTTGGATTGAACAATTTCAACTGAATGGTTCAACATAATTTTTATGACACTGATCCCATAATTCAATTTTTCATAATTTTTTTCTGTATTAGTTTGGAAAAAATTATAAACAATAAAGGAGGAATCTATCAATTAAACTTTTTTTTTGTGATAACGACTACCCTTATAACCCCCAATTGTTCAATTTCATTCTCCAAATGTAATCTTTTATATGTTTTTACTGTATAAATACATTGTGAAGTGCTTGGTGGGATGATTCAATTGTTTTACTATGCTTTCTACTTCAAATTTTTAATTTTTAACAACTTGAAATCTCTTATATTATAGATCTAATCAAATTATGTTCCTGAAAGTTTCAAATAATGTGAATCAATCTAATAGATGAAAGTAAATATCATTATTAAATTCATAAATGAAGAAACATAGTAAAGGGATTTCAGGACAGACAAGCATGGGTCTGACTTTTTCTTTTACCATGTTTGAGCCATTTTGAATATTCACATTGAATTTAGCATATTGTGTCATATGAAAATGTAGCATTTGGTATCTTTAGAGGACATAGTGGTTTAAAATTTTATTTAGATACGTAGGTTATTTTTTTTTAATTGTAATTGTTCTAATTCTTTAATAATTATAAAAATTCATTCATTTTTTTAGTTCCATAGATTTTGTTAATGAATGAGGAAGTTCTCTTTCTCATGTTTTTTAGACTATATGTCACTACAAAAAAAAGTTGCATTTAACGGCGGTTATTTAGCGAAGGTTAATATAACTCTAGCAATGGATTAACTTAACTGAGATTTTTAAAATCTCCGTTAAATTCCAAAGGTTTAGTGTTAAACCTCTATAAAATAGTGTAGGTTTTCAAAACCTCCGTTAAATTACAAAGGTTTAACTTAAACCTCTAAAAAATAGTATAGGTTTTTAAAACCTCCCTTAAATTACAAAGATTTAGTGTTAAACCTCTAAAAAGTAGTATAGGTTTTTAAAATCTTTGCTAAATTACAAAGATTTAGTTTTAAACTTCTAGAAAATAGTCTAGTGTTCTTTCAAACTCCAAGTTCAAACTCCATAAAATGTATACAATTATTACTAATAATATTTTTTGCCAATTTATTTGTATGAAAATATATGTAATGTTCCTTAAAAGTTATTTATTAAAAAATACATGTAGATTATTTTCTTTTAAAAAAAGCCTTCCATAATTAATTCACGTGAATTTTATTATATAAAATTATCCTAAAGTAATTATACCTATGATTTATTTTTTAATAATTAAATTAAGTATTGTTCCTGCAGAAGAACAAATAAGATAGGTTAGGCACAAACGTCACCTTACTATGTAGTCCGCTATCTCTTCAGTTGGCCTCTTCCCGGTCGATACATGTCAACTTGAATCCAGGAGGGGTTACCTGCAGAAGAATCTCCGAAGCTCAAGTAAGTCAAAGCTCTTAGAGAGTCAAATCAGTGATTAATGAATGCGTACCTTTAAATGATGGGGTCCACGTGTATTTATAGAACATTAATGACGTTTGACCATTTCATGGGCTGGGTCTTGACCTGGGCTCTAGTTTGGGCCA
>Ga0214543_1011652_pt1 | contig 12194 bp, 11 predicted proteins | sample CNSS2metaG_FD_160094 | JGI IMG/M metagenome (GOLD analysis project Ga0214543, IMG submission 160094) | Root nodule microbial communities from cowpea collected in UCLA plant growth center, Los Angeles, California, USA - CNSS2 | ecosystem: Host-associated > Plants > Roots > Nodule | place: USA...
TTGTGATCATCTAATGGGAGGCCCTTTTGAATCTTTTTCATCATTGATCTTGTAATTGGGCCTTTTAATGGGCTTGGGCTTGGGCTTGGGCTTGAAGGTGCAATTGGGCTTGGTGGGGTCACATCAACTCACATCTCAACTATAGCCTATCAATAACTCCCACAACACATGAATTCTTAAAATTCAATAAGTGTCTTTCTGAGATATGGTTTCTGTACCACAGACTTACCATATTTTATTTGCCAAATAAATTCAGTACAAATCACCACAAAGACTTTAAAAAAGTCATTATTCAATTACTGCACCATAACAGAACAAAAACACAACAAAAAAATTTGTTCACAACTACATGTTTCTTACGTTTGAATTACAATTCTAGGTTCTTATAATTACACAAATGAAAATGATATTTCATTTCCATCAAACAAAACAAAATAGATACATATTGCTGCAACTCCAACAACTATTTTGGTATCATTTTCTTCTTTCGACTATAAACTGCGAACGGAGTTTGGATTACACGGCTTTTGAACCGTAACCGTGGATCATTCCTCATACCCACATACATATCGCTGTTGGTTACATCTTTGTCTTCTGCAACTTCACTTGGAACATGCACTTCATTCAAATTAATAGGAGAAACAATTGATCTTTACTTCTATTTTTCCTCTCATCCAAAGTTGATTTCAACTTAGCAATGGCTCCACCAAGTTCAGGAATATCATGTTCTTGCTGCTCAATTACACTCATAAGCTGCTCCTTTTTTTTGGTTCCACCAGAGACACACTCTTTTCTCTTACTTTTGTCACACTCACCATCATCTTTTGGTAAAGCTTCTTTCACAACTAACGCACCTACTTCTTCCTTAGAAAGACAAAGATCATGCACAATCTGAAATTTAATTTCAAACAAACAACATCAATAAATTGCTAAAACAACTTAAACCACAAACAATGCACGAAAAAATAATAGCAAAGTACCACATTATTTTTCAAACTACTTATTAACACATCTCCAACTTTGAAATCAATCCAATGCAACAACCTTCGAAATTTGGATTCAATAACTACACCCTTTCTCTTCACAAACATGAAGTGATCAAAAGCCCATAGTTATATCATACAATAATACAATACATTTAAAACAAAGTTACTAATTCATAACAAAAACCCAAATGCTACAAAACACAAAATTCAAGAAAAACAAACTTACTTACCTGCAATAAATATACGCCTCTGACAACATGGAAGTGCTTTTGATGTAATTGCTTCTTTAAAACAATTGACGCAGTACACAAACTACCAACCAAGTACTCATAAACCACACAACCCCAGTTATATTTAACAAGACTACTCAAATCATCTACAATTCTAAAAAGTGAAACAAAGACTATTCCATTTCTATTAGGCAAAAGAAACTCAGAAATGCCTAACAGAATGTACAACCGATAGTAATCTTCTACATCAAGACACTCACACTCAGTCAAGAGATAATTATATAGCATAGTAATTGTTACCTTTTTTTCAGAAAATTTCTTCCTACAAACACTGTCAACGCCAACCTCCTCTAAATCAATTCTATCTCCATAAACCCTCAACCCCAGGCCTATACATACGTCTAATAACTTAAACGCTACAAATTTGGAGTTAATCATGAAACCTCCTCTACTCTCCACCCACACATTACTTAACTCACAAAGAAGCTTTCGACTAATCTTAACTCTTTCATGCAACAAAACAAACCACCAAAATGGTGTTCCTTGAATACATTGTTTTTGCTTCACACTTAACTTCTTGTTCAACAAACCAATATATTGTATTCTACAAGAATGCCTAAAATTAATCTGCAAATATTCATATTAAAAACCATAAGTTAAACTTATTCTACTGAAATATAAATTAAGTTACAAAGCAACAAAAAATAAAATACCTGACTTATATCACTACAATCTCCAACCTCACAACCTTCACTACCTTCAGAACCTTCACTAATGCCACTCATGTCAACTGACCTGAAATTATAAAACGCATTAACCAAATTTAATTTAAATAAATTCGGCACAAATCAATCAAATTACACACAACATAGTCAAAAACCAACAAACTAACTTTCTAGCATCCAAGAACACAAATCCAGTTTGCTTTTTGTACCCACCCAAGCCTAAATGTCGAAACCAACAAACTCACTTTCTAACATCCAACAACACAAATGCAGTTCACATTTTGTACCCACCCGACCCTAACTGTCGAAACGGTTCTTCTTCAAAAGCATTCGTACATTCGAAGCATTTTTGCTTACACAAACTCATTCACATTTCAAATTAACAATCCACAACAACATTTAGGATTCAGAGAGCATCGATTTTGGGAACAACAACACATAAAAATGGCATTTCAATCGTCGAACAAGAACATACAAAAATAGGGTTTCATTTGGGGAAAAACAACATAAAAATACAGGATTGCAATCGGGGTAGTAAAACATACCAAATTGCCCTTTGATTTGGAGAAGAAGAACACAAAAATTAGGGCTTCCAATTGTGGACGAAGTTGTGGCAGCGATCCGCCTCTATTATTCTTTCCCAAAACCGCACTCTCGCTTTTCCCTAAACTGCAACGTTCACTTCTTTTTTCTTAGTTTTCCTATGCAGCGCGTGACCTTCAAACCACAATGTTCACTCTCGCTTTTCTCACGCGTCACTTCTCTTTTCATATTAAAAAACATTAAAATAACCCATGCCACGTAGGCGGATAAAAATTGGGTCAAATAAGTGAGGCATTCTATCATTATCCTATTTATTTTTAATATTTATTTTAATTAATGTTCGCTAAGCTCATGTTCAATCAAATATTTATTTCATAAAAAAATAAAAGATAATTTATTCTTTTAAGTTAATTAGTAACTTGCTCGACATTTGACATCTTACTAGATTTTACTAGATATTTTTCTCTCGTTAATTAGTAACCAGTACAACATTTGACATTTTTTTTATTTCTTCAAATGTTTCTTAATTTAATTTTGATGCTAACACTATGAGAAAAAATGTATTTAGTGTATAACAAGCAAAATATTATGCTAAATAGCTATTAGGTCGGTTTTACCTTGCATGTGTATGCAACACTAAAATTTTCCACACTAATTTGTTAGTGCCAGATTTTTGAAAGTCAAATATAACTAGCATTGGCTGGGCCAACGCTAAGTCATTAAAAATTTATAAATTAATTTTTTACTTAAAGTAGTTTATTGTCGACTTGGATTTTTATTTTAAAATATTTGAGTTAGTTTGCCTGACACTAACGAAAATAACTTGATAAAAATATATACATACATTACCTTTGTATTCAAAACGAAAAAAGAAAATAAAAAAAATATAATGGATTAAGGAGAGGGGTATAAATGAAGAAGATGAGTGTGGATGAAGGAGAATTAGTATGAATGAAAGAGATGAGAAAAAGAATGTGGATGAAGAAGATGGAAAAGAATGTAGATGAAGGAAACGTGTGATGAAAAGGATGAGTATGGATGAAGGTGATGAATGTGGGTAAGAAGATCAATATGGAAAGATATGAATGTGAGGGGAATAATTATTGTGAATGAAGAATATGAGTGCGATAAGATTTATATAGAAAATGAGAGAAGAAAATTATTAGCAAGATTTGTCATCTTTAAATATATAAATTTTCATACTATTGATATTTATAATATTTTAATATATAATTAAATAATTTTATTAATGTATAAAAAGGACAATATATATATATATATATATATATATATATATATATACTTTATATATATATAATATATATATATATATATATATATATTTATAAATATATAAAAAAAAAAATATATATATATATATATATATATATATATATATATATATATATATATATCCACAACGTTCTATAATGGCAACTCATGTCTTCTTGAGATTCCACCACTTCTTTGGCTTTTATCATATTGCTTGCAATATTCAAATGCGTCTTTAAATAAGGAAGGCTAGTAGAATCTTGCTTGTAGGATTTTTGTTGCAGTGAGTTCTACATTGAAATGGCCTCCATAAGGAGAGTCATGACAATGCCATAATACATCCTTTATTTCTTCACCAAATATGCACCTCCTTAGTAGTCCATTTGCGCTAATTTTGAACAAGTGAGGGTCATCCCAAATTAATTGAGATGCATCTTTGAAAAATTTCCTTTTTTATGCCAATTGTATCCTTCTAAGACCACACCAGCAGCCTTAAAGTTAGTAATATCTATGAACCGTGGCCTTTCAGTTATCATGAACAACTTCTCATTAGGGAAGACATCTTCTATCTCCAACTCCTTACTTGTGACCTTCTTGTTATCTAGTCAAGACAAATGATCAACTATAACATTCTCATTGCCCTTCTTATCTTTGATTACTAGATCAAATTCCTGAAGGAGCAAAATTCACCTTATCAACCTTGGTTTTGAATCAGCTTTAGTGAGAAGGTATTGATGGCTGCATGATTTGTGAAAACTGTGATGGAGGTGCCTATCAAATAAGCCTTGAATTTCTCCAAGCCATACACTATAGCTAGCAATTATTTTTCTGTAGTTGCATAATTGATTTGTATTTTCATTTAATACCTTGCTAGCATAATGTATCACATGGAATTTTTTCTCCTTTCTTTGCCCCAAAATTGCTCATATTGCATGATCACTTACATCACACATTAATTCAAAGTTAAGAGACCAATTTGGTGCGATTATAAATGGTGCAGTACACAATTCTTGCTTCAGTAATTGTAAAGCTCTCATACAGTCTTCATCAAAGTTGAACTTTGTGTCCTTTACCAATAAATTGCTTAGTGGTTTAGCAATTTTTGAGAAGTCTTAGATGAATTCTCTATAGAATCCATCATGACCAAGGAAGTTACGTATTCCCTTAACATTGGTTGGTGGGGGTAATATGGAAATGACTTCCACTTTAGCTGGATCTACCTTTATTCCTTTACATGAAATTTTATGACCAAGCACAATGCCTTCTTGCACCATAAAGTGACATTTTTCCCAATTTATGACCAGGTTAGTTTCCTTACACCTTTGAAGGACTAGTCCCAAATTCTCCAATCATTTTTCAAATGAGGGACCAAAGACTAAAAAGTTGTCCATGAAAATTTTGATGCTTTTCTCGACGATATCTAAGAAAATTGCCATCATACATCTTTAGAATGTAGATGGAGCATTGTGCAATCCATAAGGGCATTCTCCTATATGCAAAAATTCTGAAGGGGCAAGTGGAAGATGTTTTCTCTTGGTCCTTTGGATCTATAGCAATCTGGTTATAATCAGAGTATCCATCTAAAAAGCAGTAATAGGCTTGCCTTGCTAATCTTTCAAGCATTTGATCCATAAAGGGTAAAGGGAAGTGATCCTTCCTTATGGCTTGATTAAGCTTCCTATAATCAATGCACATCCTCCAGCCAGTAACAGTCCTAGAAGGAATCAACTCATTTTTTCATTTCTTATGACTGTTATCCCTCCTTTTTTTGGGGTCTACTTGTATTGGACTTACCCAAGAATTATCTGAGATGGGATAGATCATCCATGCTTCTAGTAGTTTGACCACTTCTTTTCTCGCTACTTCTTTCATTGCAGGATTAAGCCTTCTCTGAGGTTGAGCCACTAGTTTATAAGTTTCTTCCATCAAAATCTTGTGCACGTCGTAGGATGGGTTGATTCCCATTAAATCAAAGAGTGTCCATCCTATGGCTTGCTTATTCCTTTGGAGAACTTCTATCAATTTCTCTTCTTCTTGTTCAGATAACTTGTTGCTTATGATGACAGGTTTATCCTCCTCTAAAAAGACATAGGTGTGGTGGCAGTTGTTTCAACTCTGGATGCACTAGACGATCCTTTTTGGTTGTGCTCAGCGCAATTTTTGGCGCTGAGCTTGAACCAACTTCTTTGTTCCTTTCTAGTTCTGCTATGCAATCTTTTATGGCTTCCTCATCAAGATGATCTTCCAATTTCATCATAGCTTTCCCCAGGGTTCTGTTGTTGAAAAATTTTCTCCTTGCTTGAGAGCACACTTCTTCTAGAGTGTCAATTTTAAGGAAATCCTTAGATTCAGCAGGATATTTGATTGCCTCAAACACATTAAAGTTGACTTCTTCATCTTGCACTCTTACCTTAAGTTTCCCTTTATCCACATTTATGATTACCCTTGTAGTTTTCATAAATGGTTTGCCTAAGATTAAAGGCACATCCACATCTTCTTCAATGTCCCTTACTACAAACAAGGAAAAAATTTTGTCTACCTTGATCAACAAGTCTTCTACAATTCCATGTGGATGTTTGACTGATCTGTCTACTAACTACAGAGTCATTCATATGGGTTGTAGTTTTATATCTTCAATCTTTTTTAGCATGGACAAGGGCATCAGGTTTATGCTTGCTCCCAAATCTAGTAGTGTTTTTCCCATAGTTAAGTCTCCAATTGCTACAGGCATAGTGAAACTGCCAGGATCACTGAATTTCTGAGGCAGAGTTCTTTGGATGATAGCACTGCAGCTAGCCTCCAATTCCACTATTTCTTGCTCCATTATTCTTCTCTTCTTGGTCAATAATTCCTTCATGAATTTGGCATAATAGGCATTTGTTCCAAAGCTTTACTGAAAGGAAGGTTGATCTGCAACTTCTTAATCATTTCTAAGAATTTGGTAAATTGCTTTTCATGATATTTTCTTGTTGGGGCATGTGGATATGACAGATTTACTACAGAATTTTTCTCTTTTTTCTCTGCCCTCAATTCTTTTTCTTCCTCATTTTTTTTACCTTTAATTTTTTCTTTTTTGTTTTCTTTTTCTGTTTCTCTCCCCTCCAGGTTTTCTCTAATTCCTTTTCATATAACAGTTCCTCTTTTAGTGGTAATGTTAGTAGTGTTCTTTTGGATTTACCTTTGTGTTTGCTTGAAATTGACTATCTTGTTGTTTTGCCAATTTTTTAGTAAGTTCTCCAATTTGTAGTTCTATATTATTAATTGATGCTTCAGTGTTTTTCGTATTTGTGGTTGACACTTGGATGAATTGGGCTAGTGTTTCCTCCATTTTGGTTAACTTCTTTCCTGGGCATATAAAAACAAACGTAATCATAGTAGAAAAGGATTAAAAATTTTCAATTGTAGATTTATTTTGTCAATTATTGCTTAAGCTGTTTAACAAGTCCCCAACAATGACGCTAAAACTTGATGGTATTTTATTAACAATATTTTTTACAATACGTGTATTGTTGTATTGTAGTAGAAAGTCGTCTTCACAAGAACTTGCAAAGGTTTATTAATAATTGGATCACAATTGTTACACATTTAGAGTTCGATTTTTAATTAGAGGTGGTAAGAGTTGAATGGTGGATTAGAGGATAAGGTTGATTGCTTTTGTCTTTCCCTTTACTTTAGATTGCAATTTCCCTTCTTTTATCAAAAACTTCTCAAGATCATTACTCTGAAAGCATTCTCTTAGATAGATCTTGATGTATCCCTGCTATCTAGAACCTATGAACTTAAACCCAAGGTGATATCTCAACTCTTGGAAGAATAAACCCCTATATTACTACTCCAGCCTTTCCCTGCCCAGCATCTCCTCTAGATACTTCATTTAGCACCAGTACAGGTATGGTAAGATTGTTGGACCACTTCAAATTAGTTTCCCAACTTAGTTTAAACTAGTTAAAATATCACAATTTACCTAAACAACTTGCAGCCAAATAATCTTAGACAATAAGAGATAAATTATAAAGGAAATTTATCATAAAAGAAAGGGAATTCAATTACAAAATAACATTGCCTCTTTAAAGTTCTAACCACTCATGGTGAGCATTGATCTTATGCAATTACAAGAATTCATTCCCTACTTCCCTATACAATATCTCTAATAATTTTTGGGAAGAAAGAGTAGTAGAGAGGCATGTTCTCTACAGATATGATTGCCTCCAGTAGGGGGAGGGGACACTATTTTATAGCCTGGTATGGCGATGCTCAGCCAGTTTTTCCAAGCTCAACCACATTCACAAGAAGCAATATACTCTGATTGTTATATCAAGAACTTTTAAATGAAGAAAAGAGAAGATATTGGAAGATACATAGAATATGAAGAATTGAATATTCATGAAATGGCAAAGCGCAATTATAAATACCAAGACAAAGACATAGATGAAGATGGAAAGAAGAGAGAAAAGAATCAAGTGGCAAAGCGCAATTATAAATACCAAGACAAAGACATTGATGAAGATGGAAAGAAGAGATATAAGAGAGAAAAGAATCAAAGTGCTGAAATATTGTCATATCAATTCTTGAAGAGAAAAGAGAAAAGTAGAATACTTTGTGAGCTTATATTGTCATATCCAATTATTAGAGAGTGATATTAGGTTGTATGTAAGCCATTGTAAATCCTTCACCAAGTGAAGTTATACCTTGTGAGCAGTGGCGGAACTTGGACAAAAAATCTAGGGGCGCCAAATTAAATTTGTTACATATAATTTTTTTAATTAGAAAAAAAACTTTTATTTTTTCTCTTCATTTTCTCTGCTTAAAACAAGCACACATTATAGTAGAATTCAAAAAAATATCATCATCCGTCGTTATTATATCATGATACCAAATCATGAATATCATTTTGATAAGCCCTTCGTACCTCATCAATTTGATTTGTTGGGTATTGTCAAATTTAAGGACGTTTTTCCCGGATTGCATTCTAATGAATTTTTAAATTCATTATATGTAACTCTATGAACTTTAGAGATTTGTTTTTCATTGTCTTGGATTTTTTATGCTCATGAAATTTCTTAAGTTTAGTTAATGTCGATGCATTTTTTTTCATCTTTATCACACACCTTTCTCCCTCCAAAGAAGAATCAATTTTTTTACTATTTATCATAATCTTTCTAATATAAATTTATCACCTCCCACCTTTTTAGAATAAAAGATAAAATTTATATTCACAAATCATAATTATCATAATGCAAAACATAACAAAACCCATACAAATTTAATTAAATAAGCAACACTGTATAAATTCAAAATTTTTAAAAAATTTACCATAGGCAGTAGAAAACATAAAATCCCTAAATTTCATAATTAAGGGTTATACTATTTTTGGGAAAAATTATAATTAAGGTTCATACAAATTTCATAAAAAAAATTCCTAAAGTCATAATTAGGGTTTATACTAATTTGGGATAAACTTAATTTGGAAGAAACATCCTAAAAAGAATAATAAATTTAACATATATAAATCATAATAAAATACTAACCTTGATATATGAGAGATCATCCGAGAATGTATACTTCAACCTCAATCTATGTATTTCCTAACCTCTGTTTATCACTTTGTATGTATTTCTCCTCACACACTTTCATAATAATTTACATGATGAAAAGTTCTTATAGCCAGAAAAAAAAATCTAATGTCTTTTATAAATTAATATCTCCATTAAACTTTTTATTTTATCTTTTATTATAATTTTTATAACATAAACTTAATATAAATAATATATAAATATAATTTTAATAAATAAATAATATATATAAAAAAATAATTTTCAAATCCCCTATGTCTCCAAATAGTTCCGCCAATGCCTGTGAGGGTTATTGTAACTCTCCTGTGTGAGAGATTGTTTTCATTGTAAATGTGAGTTCTTGATCTTAAGGAGGATTGAGACAAGATACTTCGAAAGGTTAAACTCGTTGTACCTAGAGAGGCTTATACTCATGTTTCTTAGAGAGGATTATACTCGTGATACCTAAAAAGGTTGATACTTGTTGTAACTTGGAGAGGTTGACACTTGTGTTAATAAAAGATGTTGATTACTGAATTTCTTAAGTAAATGGCTTTAGAGAGTGGACATAGCCTCAAGTGGAGGTGAACCAATATAAATCCTTATGTGCATTCTTCTTTGCCTTACTCGTTACATTAATTATTTGTAATAGTATGCCTATGCAAAACGATTTGAAAATGTCTACAAGCTCTCTTCAACACCCCCCCCCCCCCAACTTTTAAAGCCACATTACACCAATATCAAGTTCTTCATCCAAGGGTAGATATTCGTCATATTCTCTTTACACACAATTATTCTGGACAAAGGAGCAACTCCATTCTCACATAGTCAACACTCTACATTACCCCATCTTTGATATGTAATTGGAGCCCTCGAGTAGAAATTAACACTAGTAATAAAGCGTAGAGAGTTTATAATGGAGGAAGAGGGCTTGGTTTTGACCTGAGTTGGAGAAATAGGAATAACTTTCATGATTTTGGAAGAGGGAGAAGGGAAAACATCGGTGAAGCTTTCGAATGTAGTCGCCATCACCTACGAGGTCTCTAGTCAAGCGAATGAGGCGCGATAGTAAGGTACCCTGCCATGCCCATTGGTGCATAATTGAAGAAGGATAAGGAGAATTCCTCTAATGGCGATGTAGCAAACAACGACAGCATGGTGACAACTAGTGGCGATAAGGTCTCGTCATTGAAGTATGCTGGAGAAGAAGCCTCTAATGGAGATTTGGGGGGAGAAGCCCTTATGCTTGAGAAAGGAAAAGAACATCAAATGGGTTACGTCACTTGTGCTCCTAGCACACCTCGATTAAATTAATTTCATATGTGGAAAATTTCTTCCATTCTTCATTTGTCACGTGTGATAAATAACAGGATTGAATCCATTCATTTTTTAAGTATGGCGACCTAACATGATCAAAGTTTGAAATATAGATTAAAACCAGAATCTTATTATAGTTTAGGGACCAAAAACATAGTTAGCCATTTTTATGAAAGGAAACTAGTAATATTTTAAAATGTATTATCCTTTCTTATTTCTATCTCTTAAATGATTTTTTTAGAATTTCCAAAGTTTTAGTACTCTTTCATTACAATTTATAAAGCTTATTATGCTTTTTGAAGCATGCATTACACAATTTTGTTCTACATTTACTTGATCAACCTGAAATTTTCTATAATATACCATAGACATTAGGTTTGATTACTTGTTTTCAATTTCGTAACTCTCTTAATCTCGATTTCTAATTTCAATTGTGATTAATTGGTTCAAAGGACCTTCTTTAACTAAGGAGTTATATTTGAACAACTTAGAATCAATATTGAAAACATTTTAAATCAAAAGTGAGTTTATGAAGTAAGAACCCATAAATTCAAATTGAATCTATTTTTTAGTTCAACTCAATTTAAGTGAACTTGTGCTTGATTGGCAAGACTTCTTAATAACAAAATCGCCCCAACTTTGCACAACTTTTCCTGGATGGAAATTTTTTCAAAACTTGCCCCACTTTCGTAATATCTAAATGGAATTGCACTATGGTGGTAAAAAAAACAAAATCATCTACCATCATATTCATTAATTATAGGAACAATTAATCTAGACGATCATAAAATGCCTTATAATAATGAACTTCAATTAACTCATAATCAATTATTATAATGTAGCATCCATACTATAATTGAAATAAAGACATTAATAATTTGAAATCAAATAACATAAAAATTTTGACTACTTTGATGAGTAGCAAAGTTTATCATGTTTGATTTCAAATAAATAAATACATTTAACGTGGCCCCCGCTTTTAAAAAAGTTTCAATTGCATTTTATTTTTTGATAAAAGTATAAATATTGCTCCTAACTTTTGAAAAAGTGACCTCAATCAGGTCCTTTTACAAAAATTACAAATAACAGATACTCTGATACCACATGCAAATTAATTTTTGTAGTTTCCTACGTTCTTAATCTATCTCAGAAAACTATGACAATGTGTTATTCAATCTCTATGTTTTCCAACCCATTCTTCTCAATCTATTTCTTGGTCTTTCTTTCTTCTCCCACATTTTTTTTCTTGATGGCTTAATATGAAAGAATCTTATGGCTAAAGACACAACCTTAATCCCTTTTATAAATCAATGTCCATCAAGTTGATTTTTATTTTTATTTTATTTTATTTTATTTTATTATAACTTTCCATAATAATCAATAGGTTATTATATCTTATTAAATCACATTTGGGTTCATCATAATATTTCAAATGGACTTCACATAATTCTAACACATAACGGTAACATTATTTTATTGCTTCACGCAAGTATTTTTTACTTGAATTTGAATTTCAGTGTGTATGCTAAAAGTATTTCATTTGTAATAACTTATACTTTTTAATATATA
>Ga0214543_1011655_pt1 | contig 12193 bp, 10 predicted proteins | sample CNSS2metaG_FD_160094 | JGI IMG/M metagenome (GOLD analysis project Ga0214543, IMG submission 160094) | Root nodule microbial communities from cowpea collected in UCLA plant growth center, Los Angeles, California, USA - CNSS2 | ecosystem: Host-associated > Plants > Roots > Nodule | place: USA...
AGAGCAGTTAAAGGCTGTCTTTGACACCAAGCAGCTCCTGGAGCTGGAGTTTCAACCGACTAGTCTAAAGCGTTACATCGGTATATGTTTGCGAGATACTCATCAGTATGGATTTTATTTGTTTTTTGACGTAATTTGTGGCTTTTTGCAGATTCCAGGATGAGAATGTCAAAACAGGATCTAGCCAAACGATTCAGGGCCCTGAGAAGTTCTTCTCAGACTTCACTTGCACAGACGATTCCTCTTGCTCAAGAGGACGTGACAGTGGTATCCGACGAGGAGGCCACTCAATCTGGTCCAAACCTTAAAAGGTGACGCCCCCTGAGCCGAGCAGAAGCGGTGGTGGACGAGACTGCTGGGGTCTCTGTTCGGTCCGAGCGTACTTTGTCCTCAAAAGGTCCGCGGCTGCAGGAGGGGTCGAGTAGTGTATGCTACAACTTTTGGGATTCTCAGTTTAACCATAGAGCGCATAACCGAGCACATAACGTTTTTTATGGTGATCTGCACTGTCTCTTGAATCAAGAGGTCGACGTTCTTCAAGAAGACATAGACGGGTTCCTCCATAAGACTGAGGTGTCAGTAGCTGCTTTGTGTGACAAGCTAAGTCGTGCGAGTCTTGTGGAGAAGGATCGAGCTGCGGAGTTAGCTCTGCTTAAAGCGCAGTTGAACACTGCGAAAGAGGAGGTGGCTCGGCTTTCCAGTGAGATGGAAAGTTTGCAGGGACTAAAGGCAAAGTTGAAAGAGCGGGGGGAGAGGATAAAAGAGCTAGAGGTCGAGTTGCAGCAAGTGAAGGAAGAATTTGTCGAGAAGGAGAAGTCTTGGCTGGGCCTGGAGGAGAAACTGGTGAACGAAGCTGCTGCTACGTACGGAGTGGGTTTTGAAGCTGCACTGGAGCAGGTACGGCTGCTGTGTCCTTCAGCGGATGTCTCGGCGGCTGATGCCAGCAAGATTGTCCGTGACGGTCGCTTGGTGGAGGAGTAAATCTTTTAGAACATGCTCTTTATTTAATATTTTGTAAACCTTGACAATGTTCCTAGTGCCTATGTCGTATATCTAATAGGAAAGAACATGCTATATATATATAATATAGTATTATCGTACCTGTTTTGAGAATTCTATTTGCGTCTTGATGATTTTGATGTCGGGCTCCGTTTTTTGAGAATTTTTCTTGCGTTTTGATGATTTTTGATGTCGGACTCTGTCGTCGAGCTAGGTTGGTAACCCTCAGGCTTGATAACCTTCAATGCGAAACTTAACCCTCAGTGTGGTAACCCTCAGTGTGGATTAAAAACCGAGCAAGAGAGGTCGAATACGGATTTAAATCTGACCCCGAGCCGAGCTTAGGGGATTTGGTCGAATATGGATTTAAATCCGACCCCGAGCCGAGCTTAGGGGATTTGGTAGAATATGGATTTAAATCCGACCCCGAGCTGAGCTTAGGGGATTTTGTCGAATACGGATTTAAATCCGACCCCGAGCCGAGCTTAGGGGATTTGGTCGAATACGGATTTAAATCCGACCCCGAGCCGAGCTTAGGAGATTTTGTCGAATACAGATTTAAATCCGACCCCGAGCCACGCTTTAGGGGATTTTGTCGAATACGGATTTAAATCCAACCCCGAGCCGAGCTTAGGGGATTTTGTCGAATGCAATTTTAGGAACTAAATTTATTTGATTTGATTTGTCTGCCGACCTCGTTAAAAAACCCTTTGTTCCTAGTAAAAAGGGAAAAAGAGTGTCGGTGAGAATACATAAACTTCAACTGAAAAAGAAACGTAAATTCCTAGCGTTCCATGTGCGTGGTATACGAGCTTCGTCTAACGTTTCGAGATGATAAGCGCCTTTTCCGAGGGCTTGTTTGACCCTGAACGGTCCTGTCCATTTTGGGGAAAGTTTATGCTCGAGTTTACACGTGGAGTAATCAGAGTCTCTCGTATTACCGACTTATGATGTCCGGGTCGGGAGTTACTTGCTAATTTCGCCAACAGGTCGGCGCGACTATTTTGTTCTCGTGGAACGTGTATGAGTTTGAAGGATGAGAAGAACGAACTAAGATGATGTACGAACTTCAAGTAGCACGCTAGTTGAGGGTCCCGAGCTTGGTACTCTCCAGACACCTGACCTGTGATAAGCTTGGAATCGGTCTTTGCTAGTAGTTGTGACACCCCGAGTTCCTTGGCCAGGAGCATTCCGGCGATAAGGGCCTCGTATTCGGCCTGGTTGTTACTAGTTCGGAAAGCAAACTTCAGCGCTTGTTCTATCATGTTGCCTTCTGGGTCCTCTAGGATGACCCCTGCTCCACTGCCTTTAGTGCTGGACGCACCATCTACTGAGAGAGTCCACGAGCATTCGGATTCTAGGGTGTTCGTCCGCTCGGTCGTCGACGTAAGCTCGGCTACAAAATCGGTGAGGATCTGTGCTTTAATGGGTCCTCGAGGTTCGTAGTTGATGTTATATTGGGAGAGCTCTATTGCCCATTTCACCAGACGCCCGGAGATATCGGGCTTTTGTAATATCTGTTTCAACGGCTGATCGGTCATGATAATAATAGAATGGGCCTGGAAATAATGTTGTAACCTTCGCGATGTGAACACGATCACCAAAGCTGCTTTTTTGATTCCTTGGTAATGTGCCTCTGCCCCTCTTAACGTTTTGCTGGTGAAGTATATCGGTCTTTGTTCGTTTTCTTGTTGCTGAACAAGCACTGTACTGACTGCCAGGTCGATTATGGTGAAGTATAGTTTTAATGGGATCCCTTGTATAGGTCGGCGCAGGACGGGTGGGGAGGCCAGGTAGGCCTTCAGCTGTTGGAAAGCCTCTTCACATTTATCATCCCACTGGAAGCCTACATTTTTTCGTAAACAACAAAAGTATGGGTGACCTCGATCTCCTCCTCGGGGTAGGAACCGCGATAAGGAAGTCATGCGTCCTGTGAGCCCCTGGACTTCCTTGATATTGCGTGGACTCCTCATGTTTATTATGGCCGTGCACTTATCTGGGTTTGCCTCGATCCCTCTTTCCGTCAGTAAGAAACTAAGAAACTTTCCTGCTCTCACACCAAATACACATTTATCTGGATTGAGCTTTAAACCGTATTTGTTGATGGTTGTAAAGAGCTCAGATAGGTCGGCGGAGTGATCGGTTGGTTGCGTAGAGGTAACGACCATATCATCCACGTATACTTGAACATTGCGTCCGATCAGAGGGCTCAAAATTTTGTCCATCAGCCTCTGGTAAGTGGCTCCAGCGTTTTTTAAACCGAAAGGCATTACCTTATAGCAATAATTGGAAGCCTCGCCCATAAAAGCTGTTTTGTCTTCGTCTGCGGGGTGCATCGCTATCTGATTGTAGCCGGAGTATGCGTCTAAGAAGCTGAGCATACCTCGGCCGGAAGCGTAATCCACTAACGTGTCGATGTTTGGAAGAGGGTACGAATCCTTTGGACAGGCATTGTTGAGATCCGTAAAGTCTACGCACATGCGCCATTTTCCGTTACTCTTCTTAAACAGGACGACATTGGCTAACCACTCTAGGTATTGGATTTCACGTATGTGGCCTGCTAACAGGAGCTTCGCAGTTTCTGTATGGACGACTTCAAGTTTTTCTGGTGACATCTTTCTTCTGCGCTGCACTTTAGGTTTCGCCGTGAGATTGACGTTTAGCCTGTGGCTCATAAAATCCGGGTCTATCCCGACCATGTCGCTAGGTTGCCAGGCGAAGGAGGCCAAGTTGCTCCGGATGACGTCCAGGAGCTTCCGCTCAGTATCGTCGTCTAGGTCATCTCCGATTTTGACGACGTGCCCTTTGCCGATTTCAATTTGCTTGGTTCCCCCCACTGGCTGGGGTCTGCGCTCTTTCCAGGATCCTTGCGATTCGGCGGCGGGAAGTATTGCCTTGGAGGAGACGGCGATAGTGTAAGTAGATCGCCGCATCTTGAGGCTATTCTCGTAACATTTCCTAGCGGTGGCTTGGTCCACCTTTAAGGTGACGACTTTGCCCTCGGTAGTCGGGAACTTGACTTTGAGATGGCTGGTGGAGATGATAGCTTCGAGTCGATTAAGCGACGGTCGACCTAGCAAGACATTGTAAGATGAAGGTGATTGGACGACTATGAAGCGTATGGTGATGGTTTTTGAAGCATCCTCGTTCTCGTCGGCAACGAATGTGGTGCGCAGATCAACGTATCCCCTCACTGCTACGGGATCGTTGGAAAAACCGACCAGCACGCCATCGAACGGTCTTAGTTGATCCAACGGTATATTGAGGCCCTGGAAGGCTGACCAGAACATAACGTCGGCTGAGCTGCCCTGATCTACTAGGACGCAGTGGACCCTTCTTCCCATCGCGATTATGGATATGACCACAGGGTCATCTTCATGGGGAACGATGTCTGACCGGTCGGCATCAGAGAACGTGATTTCTGGTGTTGGGGATCGAGCAGGTATCATAGCCGTCGTCATTATACTCCTACAATATCGCTTTCTGCTTGCTGATGTAGTGCCGCCTCCAGAAAATCCCCCTGCGATTGTTAATAAATCACCTAGGACAGGGATTTTTTGAGGAGTTTGGGTTTGGGATGCTTCCTTGCCTTTTTGTGGTGGTCGGAGGTATTTATCGAGGTATCCCTTATCTTTTAGCCGTAGCAGCTGCTCTGTCAACGTAAAGCATCGTTATGTGTCGTGGCCCCAGGCTTGGTGGAATTCGCACCAGGTTTTCTGATCACGGCCCAACGTTCTTGTGGTTGGTTTGGGAAAGCGGAGATGTACATTGACATCGACGTCTTTCAGAACGTCGGTTTTGGCGGATTTGAGTCGTAGCTGAGAACGAAAGTTGTTACTTCGCCCAGTTCGGTTAACAATGGAAGTTTGGGCGACGTAAGGTGTATATCTCCAATCCGGTTGTCTGACCTTGTCGATATCGTCGTACCTTTTCCGAGGGGCTTTTGTCTTGGCATCGCCCTCCGACCTACGTTCTAGACGTCGCTTGTGGCGCATCACCTCGTCGGCCTCTATGTGAATAGATGCCCTGGCCCTAATTTCAGCTAATGAAACGGCCGGATTTCTGACTAGGGAATCACTAAAGGAGTTGGCGCGCAGACCTTTGAGAAAAGCGTCTACCAAAATTTCTTCGTCTGGATTAGAGATGTTCGTGCTGGCGTCACAAAAGCGGTTTATATACTCTCGGAGGGGTTCGTCTGATCCTTGCCTTATGTCGAAGAGGTCTGCAATTCGTGGCGGTTTCGCTTTGTTCGCTGCGAACCGTTCAATGAATAGTCATGCAAAAACTTGAAAGGATGTGATGGTGGCTTTAGGGATCCCTCCGAACCATTTGAGTGCTCCGTGGGCTAGTGTACCTACAAAACTTTGCATTTTATGGCATCACTTCCTCCGGAGATCAGCATTTGGGCTCCAAAAGCCTTCAAGTGCGCCTCGGGGTCTGAGGTGCCTATGTAAGGGGGTAATTTGGGCATGATGTACTGATGTGGAACCTGCTCGGACATAATGGTAGGAGAAAAAGGATGGTTTTCCTCGTCCGTTATCTCGGCCAGACGTCGACCTCGTATTCGATCCTCTCGGACCTGGAGGCGGCGTAAAAGGTCTTCGTTGGATCGTCGTGCGATGTCTTGCTCGCGCAAGGTGTCCTCTATTCTGCGCCTGTCGTCTTCGGCTGCTTGACGGGCTGTGGCGTGCTCCTCTTGGACCTCATTGGCCCGATAATGCGCTTCATCTGCTCGTTGTCGTATTCGCTCATTTTCACGCCTTAATTCATTGATCTGCTGTAAAAGCTCCGCTACGGTGGGAGGTGATGCATTATTGAGTGGTGAATGATTTGGAGGATCTTCGCTGGTATTCGGACTTCTGACCATGGTGGATATGTAAGAAATAGGGCCTGGGAATCAGTTTTACCAATCCCACGGTGGGCGCCAATCTGTTCTCGGGGGGGAAGGAGACCTTATCGGATTGCCTCAAGTCCTCCTTGAATAGAGTATGTGTTTTCTCGACCGGTTTCTTGTCCTCCCCCTGGGTTCCCCTTTCCCCTTTTTATATCCTTGTCGCCCCTGGTCGTGTCCGGTTTCCCCGAACATCGTGGAGGGTAAGTTACCAAGGATTTAGGAGGTAATGGTCAGCTTTTTCGAATATACCGAGTATTTCGGTTTCTCGACGTGACAGATAGGTCAAGAGCAAGCCCCCAAGCTGATGCGTTGCGAAAAGTTCGGCTGATTAGACCGAGTAAAGATCGGCTCAGCCAGGAGTACAGGAAACTTAATCCTGACCTTCGTTGTAGCATGATTTGGCCAGCGGTCGGATTTCGGTTCTCAGAACTGAATTCTGAACTGTTTTTTAATTTTTTTTTCATTTTAAATTTGAGAAAAAAAAAGGAAAAGTATATTTATTGGATAAACATATCAAAACACATATTTGCTTTTAGTATATTTAAATCTGATGTGTTTTACTATATATGTACTAATTCAATATCTCAATAAATGTTCTTACGTGCGTTTTATCATAAAGACAAAACTTAATATCTTGATTGGATAGACATGTCAAAATATATATTTGCTTTTAAGTACATTTAAATTTGACGTGTTTTAAGATTCATGAATTGACTCAATGTGTCAAGACACATCTTTACTTTTATTCATCCAATAAATAAATTTTTTATTCACTTATACTTTTTCAATTTCATTATTATAAATTCTCTAATAAAAAATATATTAGTAAAAAGAAAAATGTAACAAAAACAACTTATTTAAAATATAAATTATTTCAATAAATTAGTTAAAATGAAAAAAAAATATTAAACCTTTTTACTAGGTATAAGTAATTCTTTTACTTGTTTTGTAAGTATATATTAACGACTAACATTTTGAATATTTAAATAATAAATTTCAAAGTATATATTTATCTTATAAATATACATTCATCAATTCCAAAATATTCATTCATCTTATTATTAATTTTTAATAACTATTCTTAATAAAAAAATATAACTAAAAAAACATTTCAAAAATTAAAATTTACAAAATCCAACTATAAATATAAAACTTTTTCATCTTATATATGTATATACATTTTTTATTATCTTCCAAATTTTACAAATCACACTACAAATGTTACTATATTATTTTTCCCATCTTAAAATATTATATTATTTTTTTAAAATGTACTTTTCTAAATTAAAACGAAAAAAACAAATAAAAAATCTAGCTCGGAATCGGCGTATGCAGGCGAGTAAATCAGAATTCCGTTATCCAAAAATTGAATTTTGAAAACTAAAAACTAAAATCACGCTACTCAGGTATATATTAGGAACCGTGTGTTATATGGGAAAATAAAAACAAACTCAGAAAACAAAAATCGTAAAACTGCTCGACTTTTAAATGCTGAAGTTGTTGTGCATGTGGTAATTGTTTCTTCGTCACCAGCAAGATTAATTATAAAGCAACTATCTTTAAAAATACTTACAAAAACATTAACAGAACGAAAACCAAACATCAAGCATGCTGGAATAAGAAAAAGTTATCGAAATCATTTTACTTTACCAAACCATAATCTGGGATAAAACAACTCTTTTCCATTTCTACCAAATCGTAATCTGGGATTCAAAAATGTTATCCAAACCCTACCAAGCTAAGATTTTGCGAAACAATTATTTATTTGACGAATGAAATTTATTTTTTATGTATATTTTCTCAAGTTCTAGCACCTCTAGGATTTAGAAGCCTGCACTTTGTTGACAATCTAAAATCCCAAAAGTTTTGATTACAATGATTTTTCCTCATTACTTTCTCTCAGCCTTATCTGTAACGTTGGACCCTGGTTCTGTTAGAATGACATCAAATTCACTAAGAGTCCACTCTGCTACTTCATCCTTGTCGCTAATAAATATCTCAGTACCAGAATCAAGAGATGTCCACACTCTTCTGGCAGGAGGAGTTCCTGGGTCCTGCATCACATGAAAAGAAAAAGTTAATATAATGCGTGGTGACTCATGACGACTCATTAGATTCCAAATAATACTACAGTAGTAGTTCAATTATTGACCTGATAAAAGTAGAGTCTACTCGATAGCCCTCCAACATCGAGTTCCCAAGTTCGTGCATCACCCACCCAACCATCACCTTTTTTAGTGGGATACCCATACTCACCCCATATAGGGTGAGGAAGCAACTGAAGAATCTCTTGTGCATGAGGGTTGCTGTAAGGGTCACAAGTGCTCACTGGTTGCTCCAAGTGTTTAGCATTCCCAGGAGCACAATAAAAGTGATATGCTGAGTAGGGGAAATTGGCTGTGTCATTTCTGTGGATTTTTTTGTTGTCTGGAGTTATATGATATGGTGGACAATTACCCAACCCTTTGGGGCTGCACCACGCTGGGGTTTCAGGGTTGATGATCATTTCACTGTATCTAGTCACATCACTGAGTAAATCTCCATCACAAGGAGCACCATTGTTCTTCCAACAGCTTCCCATGTCTAGAAGGTAGAATTGGCTCTTGGAACCTCCCCCTTGCTTGATATCCATCCTCAACTTCACCTTGAAATTTGGTGACTCTGGAAGCTGAATCACCCACCAACAACAACCCAAATGGTTTAATTAATCATCACATTTTAAGAATTAAACAGAAATTAAAATCTTGAAATTGGACTACAAAATGTTGGTCTGGATGAACTCACAGTTTTTAACATTCCCCTTGTGTCGTAGTGGTAACCCCCAGAGAATCCTTTGGTTGCATCAGCTCTAAGGTACAGCATCAACCAAGGGTATTTCTTTGAAGTCTTTAGCTTGTGTTTGAACTCCCAACTTCCAACATTAACTTTCTTCTCCCAAATTACCTCATAGTAAGATGCACTTTCTTGTTCACCCCCACAACCAGCATCCAAATCGTAAGTACCCCTGAATCCCCCAGACATTCTTCCATCTTTGAGCTGTGTCCTTTCATGGCACAAGATGGGTTGGTTCATGCACCCTTTTCCAAAACAAGGAAACCGTCCCGGACTAAAAGGGGGTTCCTTTTTTCCATCCTTGGGACATAACCCAGACGTGGTGTCGTAGTTTCCATTTTTCAGCATTACCATCCAAAATTGCCATGGCCTTGGGGTGTCTGCAACTTCACACAAAGAACCCAGATACAGTTCCTTTTCCGCTGCATAAAGGTCTGTATTATTGATATTTTGTAACTTTAGACCAGGAAACGACTCTCCCACGCCAAGTCTGTTATCAGCTTCTGTGACCTTGTGAGTCAGAGAATCTGGCCATCACAACCACACAATGATGGTTTCATAAAAAAAACAACAAAGTATGTGGGAAATTACAGAATAAGAAGAAATATCACATGCACAATATCTGACACAATATTGAAGATCAAACATGCAAAAAACTGAACTAAGAAAATTTATATGATTCTGTTTGTGTGTCAGGTGATTTGGTTTACCCGAAAGATCAAAACAGTCAGCAGCTCTTGGGCTACCCATGTGAGGAGCTTCTTCCCCAACTTCGTTGCAGAAGTTCCAAGCTTCAAAGGCCACCCTCAGACCATCTCTCTGCATTCCTGGGTCTCCTACGGCTGAGATATGACTCTGCTCTGTGGACACAACAGAGGCACTGAACACAAGCACATTCATGAACAACACAATCAACATTTTCTCCATTTGGGGTTCAGAGGCAGAGGAGCATGGTAGAGGGTCTAATCCAACGTTAGGAGCACTTTCTCCTTCTGGTTTCGGGTGAAACTTTCTTACCTTCTAAGTGCCACTTCTTCACCAAATTATTGTATTTTGTGAGTACTGAATGAATAGGTGTTGTTAATGAGATATTTATAACCACATATGGATCTCTGTCAAACTGAGAGACTAGGATAAGTCCAGTTGTTACCGTCGGATGTAAATATTCCCTTATCGGAATAAACGATGTGGATGTTTTATTGAGAACTTGCTGGGTAGATTTGGAATGAGTAGATTGAAAATTGCAATTTAGTCCTCATGTCATTAACGGTACTTTTGTACAGCTAAGTTTATTGTATAATGAACCATAATTAATTATAGTTCAGTTCTGTTTGCATCGATGAGCCCATTTTTTGCATGTTTCAGATTATCTAGATTTTGGACAATCTCAGATGATCAAAAAATTTAGTATCTGTTTTCTCAATCCTCTTACTATAAGTTTTTGTTACAATTCTCTTGGTGAATGTCATATGTTCTTGCTCTATTTGATGAAGTTTTAGTTATTTTTTGTCTTTATTGATAAATTAGTATAAGTGCTGTTTAACTAGTACATATTATTGTTTCAGGTATGTGAGGAATGGAACCTGTGAAATAAGTTTCTTCGATATGAACATTCACGATTAGGATCTTAAATAATCTCAAGCTGGCAAATACTGACAGAATTGGTCATCATTTTAACAGAAAATACCTTTTTAAAGTGGATAAAAATACATTTAACAATCAAATATAATTTATTAAAAAACAATTAATGCGATAATATTTTTTTAAATAATTAAATATGTATTTAATTCTAGAATCGAATTTATAAACAAAATTAAAAAATTTTTATGTTTTAGATTTGGATATATTTTTGTATTAATTATTTGTAGAGTTACCTTTTAATTTCTTATGCCCTTGAAAAATAAAGATGGTATAAATATTTAATTAAGATGAAACTCATTTATTCCTCATACTAATCATTTTAAAATTAATTTAACTCTTTATAAGAATGATAAAGTGGAGTTTCAGGATTTGAAAAAATCTTTTATCTTATTTTGATATATTATGATTTTATATTATATTTTTCTCATTTTTGTATTTTATTATGTGTATAAAAAGTAATATTTAAAAATCTTATTTTTAAAAAGATAGAGTGGCCAAATGTTTCAAACTCTTTCTAGACAATGATTACAACATATTTGTCAAAAACAAGTTAGAATAGGAATATTATTAATATTTATGTAACATTTCAAGTGATTACTTTTATGATCCATAAATATTCCAATTATTTTAAAAGGACAAATATAGTCACTTTTTGTGTAGTTCCAACCAACATATCCACACTCTTATTAATTTGTTCTTAACTGTCATACAAAAATCAATAAGAATAATAATGAATAGTAAATAAATAAAATTTATTCTCCTTCTGTAAATATTAAGATGGATTAAATTGTAATTAATATATATATATATATATATTCAATAATTAAATATAATTTAATTATTTTTAAATAATAATTAAATACAAAAACAGACTACATCACATAAAAGAATGGACTCACATCTTACCTTTTAAACTCTACTTCTTAAAAAGGAATGAATTGAACATAAAAGTTAAACCCAACAAACAATAATAAAAGAATGAATTGAACATAGAAGTTAAACCCAAGAAACAATAATACTAATGCAAACATAGACTAATAAATATTAATCTTTTATGCATAGGGTTTAGGGTTTACATCAAAACCCTAAAATTACATCAAAACCATACAGGGAAAGGATAATTTGAAAATAAAAGAAAATAATAAATATATCCTAATCAAAATTTTATTAGTTAAGTTATGTCTACTCTTAGTTGTCTTTTAGCTGTTATCTTTTAAAAGGAAAAAAAAAAGAGAGTAAAGGATTGTTTAAGAAAATTTAGAAAAAAAAAAGGGTAGAAAGAAGGTAGAAAATTTAGATTTTTAAAAAAGGTAGTTTTAGACAAATAAAGAATAAAATTATATAATATATACTTCTAAGTTTAGAATAAAATTATAATTCTTCATCAACTTTAAATTGTATCTTTCAGTATTTCTAAAATGAGTTTATAAAAACATTTTATTAGATCCAATAAATAATTTTAAATAATTTTAAAAAAGCAATGAATAATTGAATATTTTATTTTATTTAAAGAATAAATAAGACAATTTTTTAAAAAAACTACAATAAATTTACATATTGACTTAATCGTAAGGGATAAATATGTTTGTAATCTCTAAATTTGAATGCAAAATTGGAATTAATTTTAATTTTAAATTTTGATATAATTTAGTCCTTAATGAATATATAGTCATACTCAACAATGTTAGTTTTTACACATTAAATAAAATTTCAGAGGCAGTCATTTGAGTTAAAACGTTTCAAATGTTGTAAACAGCTCATACATTAGATTGAGATGTCGTTTGACAAGTTAAAAAATTTGATGTAGTCAAGTTATGAGAAATATAT
>Ga0214543_1011662_pt1 | contig 12184 bp, 7 predicted proteins | sample CNSS2metaG_FD_160094 | JGI IMG/M metagenome (GOLD analysis project Ga0214543, IMG submission 160094) | Root nodule microbial communities from cowpea collected in UCLA plant growth center, Los Angeles, California, USA - CNSS2 | ecosystem: Host-associated > Plants > Roots > Nodule | place: USA...
CTGGGAAAAGCTTTTACTGGAGTTTTATCATTATTGTTTTTATGAAATTTGTAAACAGTGTTTTACTGATTTGTGAATTTGGATACTGTATTGGAGTTTCATAAATTATGGATTTTTGGATAACATCCGATTAATAAATGTTATAAAATTTCCCACGTTTTTGGGAAGCGAAGTATAATAAATGAGGTTTTCATCATATTTCTTAATTTTTATTACTTAAATTAGTAATATCCGACCGGGATGTTACAATCAACATACATTTTAGTCATGAATAATTGAATTTGCCAACTACAGCAATTATATTAAGAAGTAAACTTACAATTGCATTGTCTATTATTTTTCTTCCATGTCGTGTCCTCCCAAGAGAGTCAAGGACAAAAAATTGGTGTGTGCGACAGTTGATTGCATAAAACCACCAATGCTGCTCATGGATTATAGAAGCAAATACCTTCCAAAAAAAACAATCACTAAACATCCACAATTACTATTTAATAAATAAAATTACAAATCTTCATTCTTACAAAATCTGCTGTCAATATATCGTGTACTGAAACCAGCCCACGCGTCCCCTAAGATCCATTGGCGTCTCTTTGCCTTTACCTTTCTACTATCTTCTACAACTGCGGTCTACATTCAACATTTCACAATTAAATTTTGATAAATCATCATCAACAACATCCATCAAATATAAAAACTTAAAAAACAATAAGAATTATAATACCTTATACAGAGGACCAAACACAACTCTCTTGATCAACCCATTCAATTTTCTTTGTCTATACATGAAGGTATTGCAAGCAAACAAAATGGCCTGACAAAATTTGAAAGCAACAATGTAATTTGAGTAGACAAAATAACAAATTTATAAATATACATGACTTAAGGACATTACCATGTTGCAAAGCTTTCCACGAGGATGAAATCCCCAACACTCAATTGTGGTTAGTATTTGTTGATTTATGTCAACCACAACTTTCCTGAAAAGTGTAAATTTAGAATTAACACTATATAACCGTGAAAATACAATCATGAAATTTATATCCACAACAGTAACTTACCTGTCATTTTCTGAGACAAGAATCCGATACAATTGAGTTAAGTCTACATCTAATGAACATTTTTCTAGTTCAATAATGGGAATAATTTCCATTCCATGATGATTGTATTCAGAAGTACATTGCTCTAATTGATCAAAATTACATGATTGAGGTTCTTCAACATCAAAGGCATCACCTTTATGAAATGAAAAGGCTAGAGGTTGATGAAAGAAAGATGCATCAAGTTCCTCACCTCCACGGGCATACTCTTCTTCCATACTGCTCAGTTGGTCCTAATTGACGAATGACCCAATAATTTCTTTTCAACTTCCTTTTGCACCATTGCTTGAATTCAGTAAAGGACATGTCATCTATTCCTTTCTTTGGATGTCATCTTCACCAATATTTAAGGCATCATGAACAACATCAATGTTTTTTTCCTCTTTAGTTAATTCCCAACCAAGAATAACCTGCATAATGATGTCCAAACTTTATACCTTATTGGTACACGGAATAGAACTTAATCAACTAAAGTAAAACGAATGCAATACAATACCTTGTTATATTCAAATGCGGATTTGATTCCATGAGTCCTAATCATCAAGGACGACCAACTCAAAATTCTCGGGAAAATAACATCACCTTCATAAGACCTTAACGAAAGTAGTCGACAAACCAAAAGCTAAAAAAATTAAGGAACTAATTAATCATCAACTTCACAAACACAAGGCTAACAAAATACAACTTGGCTAAAATAATAAATACCTGCAAAACAGCCACTGACCCAGCTACAATTATGGCAGACGTGTTTTGATCTTGCCTTAAAGTGTGGTAACCACGATTGAAACCTTCAACCAAAAACCTATGGACAGACCTTGACCAGTTGTATTGATTCAAGTTGTCAAGGTTATCCAACAATCTAAATGGCATGTTTGTCACAGTCCTAGAAGTCCTGGAAAAATACAAAAGAGCAAAACATAGCAACAAATATAAATGACAAACATTGTCTACATTGTCATTGTCATCGTCATCGTCACTCTGTAAATAAAAGTATATCCTATTAACAATGTCATCTATTGTTATTGGTTGATGTTCTAATAATGACTCGATCACCCCGCACACAACACTATTGAATTCTACATCAACCCCAATAGCATTCAAACCCAAACAAACACAAACATCTAAAACAAACAACTGTACCAAATGTTGCCTGATACATATACTTTCATGTTCAAGGACACACCGACTAAGAGTATGTTTTAACAACACTCCATTGATATCCAATGGTTTCACCATCTCAACGCACCACCTAAATGGAGTGACTCCAATTCGAGAGCGATGTCTTGATCTCAATAAACCATTAACTTGAACAATGTAGTCTGTTTTACAACGGTTACAAACCACAAGCTAAAATACCAATCAAATAGTTAAAAAACATGTTAAAAAACATCAAGATATGAACTTAATTAACTATAATAAATAAATGGATCATAATCACAAACATTTACCTTCCTTGACTCACCCTCTTCTTCTGCCATAGGTATCTAAAATCTCCTACTCGGGTAAACACTTTATATAGGTAAGGTATTCCAATAAATAAACAACAAACACGACACCCAAATAATAGTTCGCGATTAACCAAAAATACTAAAATTTTAAATCTATTATAAAAGTTATATAAATGTTAATAATTACACCATACAATAATTTATTAGAATTGTGAATAACAATCTTATCATTTTTATAATAAAATCTTGGCTTCATGGTAACTTTTTGTAAACCAATCCTGATTTTAACTTTTTACAAAAAAGGTTGATGAATTTAAAAAATATATAAAATACCAAGTATGGATACATGTTTTTAACAACAAGCCACTATAATAAGCACAGATAACTAGGTTGAATTACTCATCATTAATTAAAGAGACACACTATGATCAATTAGCATTGTACAAACTATCCAAAATATTACCAAGGTCACTAAATAATAAAGAAACACCATATATTTAGGGAAGAACATCTTTCCAAAAATTTTCAATCCATCTTTTTGTCCTAGTTTGGGACTTCAATTTTTGAAACGAATATGCTCATGCACTATTGTGTACTGAACATTGAACGAAATCGACAAAATAAATGGTAGGGACACAATGTATTCATCAATTTTGTAAACATCTTTTCAATTCACACAGTTAACACAAAAATCAAATTCAAAAACTTCTTAAATCCACAAAATCAACAACTTCTTTGCAATCATCACTAAATGGTGGGGTCAAATTGGAATGTCATTTATAAAAATCAATAAACAACTACACAAAACAATGAAAAACCAACAGAAACTAAGCGTGCACAAAAACTAGTTAAAAAGGCAGAAACATTCAACCTTCTCACCAACGACAGCAAAATCAGGGTAACCCATTTCGTAGTAGGTTCCAAAATCGCCCTTCTTGCAGCTCAGATTCGCCCTGAGGTTCGACAATTTCGCAATTCCTGTGTGGTGAAAGGAGATAACGGTGTGGAGGGGATGGGAAAGGAGATAACGGGTTTTGTTTCGTGTCTGTGTGCATAGCAAATGTGGGTGGGGGTTCGTAATTGTAGATTCAGGGTTTGGGAGATTTTGAAAATTAAAAGGAGAAAGGGGTTTGGGGAAAGGGTTTTTCTGATGAAGTGAAAGGGGTTTGGGGTTTGAACATTAAAAGGAGAAAGGGTTTTTCCGTTGAAGTGAAAGGGGTTTGGGTTTGAACATTAAAAGGAGAAAGGGGGTTTTGATTTTTCACGATGGAGGAGAGCAGAGCGGGTTTTGTTTCGTGTGTGTGCGGGTTGGGTTTTGTGAAACGTGGTTGGGGAGGTAATTGAAGGTTCAGAGTAAAGAGATTTTTGAAAACTAAAAATGAAAAGAGGGGTTTGGGGAAAGCGTTGTGTGATGAAGGGTGAGTTTCAAACACGCACGCATCAAAACATTCAGCTTCAGTATTGTGATTTCAAATTTTAATTAAATTATAAAAAATTTGAAAATTAAATATGTCAGACCACATCAAGTTGGTAAGAGAAGTGGTAAAAAAATGAGTCATTTGATCATTACTCATCTAGTTATATCTATTTATACTTTATTTTTTTTTATTATTATTATTTTATATTACTTTATTTTATTTTAGTTATTTTATTTATTTTATATGATTTTGTTTCATTTTCGTTTAAGTTTATGTTATTTTATTTTATCTTATTTTATTTCATTTCAGTCTATAGTAATTTTTTATATTTTATTTTATTTTATATTATTCTATTTTTAATTTTACTTTTATTTGATTTTTAAAAGAAAAGTGAACGAAAAAAAAAACAAAGTGGAACGGATGATTGAAACGAGATGCACAGAAAGATTCATGTTCCTGCACACTACCTATTCTCTTTTGGTGACAATCTCCACCTTTTCCTCATTTGGTGACTCCCTCCCATGCACCAGTTACTGAGTTAGGCAGTGGTGTACAAAATAGAAAAAACTGGCATTTTGGGTGATTGAAAAGAAATAGATTTTTTTCCAAAAATGGGTGCCTTTGATCCGTTTATTACAAAAATCAGTTAATTTACTAATTAATTATATGGTAGAGTTAATTTCTTAATGATTTGACTAGTTTTTTTACAAAATTAGATTATTTTGATTTATTTATTATAAAGATGGATCAGTCTACTATCACAGATTTGATTTGATTAATGATATGATCTTTTTCTATCTTTTTTTAAACTTTTATAATAATTTCTAAAGTTATATATATATATATATATAAATAAATAATTTTTTAATAATTTGATTAAAAATATTTTAAATAAAATTTTATGATTGTAAATTTTATAATAAAATAAAATAATAAAATTTAAAATATAAGTTTTAAAATATCAAAATTTTTATAAAATTTTATTTAAAATAATTTTAATCAAATTTTATTATTGTAAATTTTATAATAAAATGTAATAATAAAATCTAAAATATTAAGTTTTAAAATATCAAAATTTTAATAATTTTTTTACAATATTTTTAATCAAATTTTATAATAAAATGTAATAATAAAATTTAAAATACAAAGTTTTAAAATATCAAAATTTTAATAAAATTTTATTTAAAATATTTTTAATCAAATTATTAAAAATTTATTTTTTTAAAAATATATAAAATTTTAGAAATTATATAAAAGTTAAAAATAAATAGAAAAAAGTCAAATTATCGTTAAACTGATTTTGTTATGTAATTAATTAATAAACTGACCTATTTTTATAATAAAAAAGGAAAAATGACCTTTTTTGTAAAAAAAAAAAGAAAAGCAAAGAAATAAGGTGGCAGAAAACAATGGGAGGAACTAACCACCCCTTCCCATTTACGTAACCTAATGTTGAGGTATCAAGGACCTTCAGTTTTGAATCCTGAGGGATCCCTTGGTTAATATTCATGAGCTTTCTCAAAGGCCCCCGTAATTCTGTCACTCAGTGTTTGATCACATAAATCTTGTATGAAATGGTTGATGCCGCATGGTTGTTCGCCTACTGTTACTACTTCCCATTCTTCCATCATCATGCCTTCATGATTAACCACGTTGAGACCGACGCACACTACCCATACCCGAACCACATTTTTCTTCCTCCCGCTAAACCGGTAGACGCTAACTTTCCTCATAATCCTACAACTCAGACCCACATTTTTCATCTATCATCATTCTCCATAACCAACAAATACCATCACATAAAAACAACAGCTCCCTCTAGATTCTCTCCCCATTCACGCGCACACAAGCACTCATCCTTTCGCATTTCCAACTACACATTGTCGCCACCCATTCCCTCACCATCTTCCTCACCTCCCTTTTTCATCCATCTTTCATCTTCTTTCATTTTCTTCACCAAATAGAGGACTCGCTCACGCTTATCGCCTTATCACTCACATCTTCCACTTGCACAATAGAAAACAGAATACCAAAACAGTTTCCATCACTCCCAAGACTATTCCATCATCCAAGTAACAGAGAACAACCATCACCCAATCGAACAGATAAAGGGAAGAAAAATTCGTCGGCCGCATTGCCGGAGGCGTGTCAAAGTTCGATTGGAGAAGAGCGATTCCGGTTGAGGGCGCGACAGTAGGGCTCAGCGGCGTGGCTCCCAGACCTGGTGTGGCCGGCGCAAGAAGAAGAATGAGGGAGTTGGAGCGCCGTGGATGACGACGACGCTTCTGGTAGCAATGAGTGGAAGGAGTGTCTCGTGTTTGTGAGTAAAAATGAGATCAAAGGAGCACTCGGACGCGAAAGGGAATGAAAGAGAAACAGTGACGTTAACGCTGGCAGCTCCTTCGGCGGTGATCGGCGTCGGCAACATTGGCCCTGGCCAGCCATGAGTGGGTGAGGATTGGTGTTGCTCACGCAGAGGAAGAAGAAACCCTTAAGGGATTTTTATGTTTTGATAGTTATTTTGGGGTTGGGCTTAAATTGGGTTATTTTGCTTTCCGTACCCCACTTTTAATATTCTCAACCTCTTGTCTATTGGGTCTTGGGTCTTGGGTCTAGCCTTGTTTTGTTTCCTACGCGCATCCCCATTTTAATATTTACACCTTCATCATTTGTATGTTTGTTTGTGTTTTCTTTTCCTATTCCTATTTACTCGTTACACCCGTATTATTTAAGTCCTGCACCCCTTTTGCCATTGGTTCTCGTCTACTTACTGTACCCTGCTTTTCACAATTCGCAGCCTCAATCTATTTTAATTTTATTTTCAGCCTTTACTCCTTGCATGCACCCTTCCATGCATCTTATCCCATTTTTCACCTTTGTTTTTTTATTAAACCCCATCTTTTTTACACACATGTTATTTTTTTAAAAAAGTTAAAAATATTTGAAAATTATAAAAAATTACCAAAATAGAAAAATTTTACAAAAATGAAAATTGTTTTCTTTTAGTGTTTATTCAGCCTTTACGTCGTGTGATACTAATTTTCAAATAATTTAAAAATATCAAAAAAGATATAAAATTTCAAAAATTAAAAACATCAACACTTTCTAACAAACAATTTCTCTAAGAACTACGTGAATCTTGATTTTCACTACGCGTAACGGACTTCCGGACCTAAAATCTAGTTCTTGTATAGCATGTCTTATTTTACTGTTTTCCATACTTTTTCTATAATAAACTATGGTGACAACTTCAAAATCTCTTTTTAAGCTCGTCTCTTTTTTGTTCGTCGTCTAGTCGAGATTTTGGTTGTAATAGATGGCAACTCCACTAGAGATTCAAGCCATCCTTTTTTCATGAGTTGCTCTACTTGCTTTTGTATTTCTTTAGTCTCTTGTGGATTGCTCCTATAGGTTGGCATGTTATGAAGGATGTCCTTGGAATGAGATCCATATTATGTTCAATACATCTTTTAGGAGGTAAACCTTGAGGAATGTCTTTGGGAAATACATCTGCATTTTCCTTGAGAATGTGCTCCACACCTAAAGATAAAGAAACTTTTACAGAAGACAAATAAATATTGTTAGGCATAAGCATATATAGGGGGTGTTTTTGTCATTAACACTCTTTTTACCTCTTTTTCTCTCAAAAAAGGACTTTTACCACTATTTGATTTTTCAACTTTACTCCCCTTTTCTTGCCTTTTTTGGGTTTTCTCTCCCACTCTTATTTTCTCTCTTTCTTCTTCTCTCTCTTTCTTTTTCTCTCTCTTTCTTCTTTTCTCTCTCGCTCTCTCTTTACCCTCATTTTTATTTGGTCCTCACAAACCTCTATAGTTGATAAAGGTGTTACGGGCACCTTTTGCCCTTTAAGCAAGAAAAAATACTTGTTGGATAGACCATAATGTCACCTTTCTATCATATTGTCAAGGCCTTCCTAATAACAATTGACTTGTTTCCATAGGAACCACATCACATACCACTTAATCTACATACTTACCTATAGAAAAAGTAATATCCACCTGCTTATCCAGCACCAACTCTCCATCCTCACTTAGCCATTGCAAAAGCATAAAGACTAGGGTGTATAGATGTCTCCCAAACCAAGCTTTTCCACCAGCCTTTTACTTGCTACATTGGTACAACTCTTTCCATCAATGATGATTGAGCTCACCTTTTCCATAATTTAACATCTAAAATAGATAATATTTCTTCTTTGTGTCTCATCCTCCTCCTTGTTCATATTACCCAACAACCTCCTAACCATTAAAAGATCTCCCTCCAAAAGTGGTACTTCGCATTAGGGGTGGCAATGTCGGTTGGCCCGGCCCGTTTAGGCATGCCCCGCACTTAGCCACACATGGATAGACTCAACATAACGTTGGAAACTTATAATCTAAATCTCATATTGAGTCTAAGTCTTACAAGTAGAAATGAAAAAGTTGGACAACTTAGGTCTATAAACTCATTATCTTAAAATTTTATATTGAAGGTGGTGTTAATCAACTCTTATATGGATTGAACTCAGATCTGCTTGATGTTACCCCTGAATATAGTCATTGTATTGAAAGTCTTCTTAACAAAGAGTTTAAGTAATTGTGGGGTACTCAATTTCAAGTGAGTAAATAAAATTTCGTATTAAATATTATAGATACATATAAAATTTTGTGGAAAGTCGGAATGGCGAAACTTGGACAAAAACTTTAAGAGTGTCAAATTAGATTTTTTATATATAAATTATTTTTTCTAATTAAATAAAAAAATTCATTTTCTTTGTTTCAATCATTTTCATAAAGTGATTCTTGTATGCATTTTTCAATTTATAATCTTTCTAATTCATTAAATTAACATTATAAGGATATTCTAATTTTTAATCCAATTCAAAGTTATTCAACTAATTCATTATGTGCAACGAAATTCGTAGTTCAACCCAAGATACATCCATAAAATCTTACAAAATTTACCATATGTAATGGAAAACACAAAATTTCTAAATTTCATAATCTATGATATACTAATTTCAGGACAAATATAATTAGGGTTAGTGCCAATTTTAGAAAAGAATCCTTACCATCATAATTAGGCAAACTAATTCAGAAAAAAAAAACTTAATTTAAGAAAATCATCGTAATATGAGAATCATAAACACATAAATTATAATAAGATACTAATCTCGATTCATGAGAGATATTGTGCATTTTTCAATCTTTTGTTTCCTAATCTATCTCTTTATATTTCTTTCTATTCTCATTATTTTTTGATGATTTACTGTAAAAGAACCTCATCACTAGTGATAAAATTTATTACCTTTCATTAACCAATGTCCATCAAATTGATTTTTATTTTACTTTTTATACAATAAATATATATAAATTTTAATATATAAATAAGATAGATGATAAAATAAAATATTTTATTAAATTTAATATAAATAAAATAATAATCTATAAATATAATTTTAAAATATATATAACATATATAAAAAATAGAATTAAAATTTTTTTGGGGAGCCATGGCTCCCCTTGTCACAACAATGGTCCGCCATTGAAAAGTCGTATGTGTGGCTATGAATGAGATTTTTTCTATCTTTCAAGATCCACCCAACAATATAGTGCCAGAGCCAAAATAAGTGATTTTAGTTCTTATACAAGTTCTAAAAAGACATATTCCACCTTTTATACTCATGTCATGATGATCCAATCTATGTAATCAACTTAACATGTTGGTTAATTGTATTATCAATGTGGAAAGGATTCATTCTTGAAAAATATATTTTTGAAAATCCAAGTGAGTTTAAATTACTTTAAGGTTGTGCGTTGAAGATGGTGATAATCCATGTGAATTGAGCTTAGATTTCATTGTTGTTATACCTCCCTAATGAATCTTCCCCTAAAAAAACCTATCACAAAACTCTTATTGTTGGTTTTTAGGTTTTTAATGTTTAGAAAATATATTTTAAATGGGTAAAAAATGTATAATATTCCACATTATTTCATACATAAAGCAAATGTAACAAACGTTTAGTAATATCTCAATCTAACTCTCTAAGTCTAAACAATAGCCTAATTTTTTTTTCTTCATCCACTAAATAATATCTAATAATTAAAACATAAAACACTCCTAAAATCTAATTCAAATTATATATATCTAGACATATATTTAACTCTAATTAACACCTTTGGTCTCTTAAATTTCCATACATTTTGCGTTCCTAGAAAGTTGAGATATTAGAAAGGGTCTAAATGACAAAAGCAATGGTAGGGAGCATGAAGTGATCCCAAGAGTAGAACTTGGTAACATCTAGATTAGAGTTGTTCCTTCAATTTCCGGGTAAGAGTATAAACTAAGGAAAGAAAATTGGGAATGCCGTATGAAGTCTGAGAAGCAGCACTATGAAGACCTGGTCAACAACCTCACTGCATACATAGTACAAATTCAATGATGTAACAGGGCATAACCAACCTTTTCAAAATTTCATTGTCATGTCTACAACAAAACAAATAAATACAGTGCCATGCTGAAACTAAAGTTGACTGGTAAACAAACAACCAGTGAAGAAAGATTAACACACGACCCAAAAGTCATAAACCAATGAAGAAAGAGTCACACATGATCAGAAAATTTAAGCCCAAATTTGCATTATTACTCGATACAACAACAATGGGTTCTATCCAAAGGAACAACATTTAACAGTATATGTGGCTAGGTATAGTTGAAAAATCTATCACCCTTCATGTAGTGAGATTGTATCAATGAAGATCTCAGATAATACTCAATTCAGGGTACTTCTCACTAGGACTACTCTGGTTGCCTGCTATGTAAGTAACTTTATCACTGTGTGATACCTGAAATAGAGAAAAATCATGATGTGCCTCAGTAAATTGTAAAATAAATATTTTAGAGATTGAATGGATAACCTTTATAGGAAAAATGAAAGAAAGGAAGAAGAAGAGACCTTATCCACCAATATGTATCATGGGCCTATTTGCAGTCTTTGCTATATCAAACATGCCAGCATGTGAAGCTTTCTTCTTCTTCACCTAGAACAAAGGAAAGATAACATTAAGAAATAGGATAGTACAAGACCACTCATAATATTGCTTACCTAAAGTTGGACACACAATTTCAAGTAGTCTATGATCCACTATTGACTATGTTGTTCAAAAGCAATCAAAGAGCTTACTAGGACAAGAGCAAACAGATGGAAAATCATAGGAAAGAAGTGAGTCAGTAACATATTATTCAATGGAAATGCTCACGTTAGTCTAGAGGTTGAAGGTGATAAGTTATGATGCACTGATACCTCAATCTGTGTCATGTATTCATGTTTGACACGTATCAATATCTGATACTTTACCGATATTTATCAATAAAGTATCTAATCTATAAACTTGTAATACTTTTTGTGATAAAAATAATTTATAACTTTTTATTTTGACAGTTTTTAAGATATTTGATTTTAATTTGAATTCACACAATAACAATATATATTTATCATGTTTTAAGGTTTTTGTAAAATTTTTCAATATGCATATATAACGTATCATACCTTATTGTTTTCAAAATAAGTGTATTGATATATCCGATACGTACCATATCCGATACACGCATCATATCCATGCATCATTATAAGAATAGTTACATTATAAGGGTCTACCGATTGCCAAATGAGGCTAAACTTCACCTAACTCTATCACCCCCACCCACTTTTTTCTCCATATATACATAATCTCTAACTAACTCCTTTTCAGTTAGGTTGTGGGGTGTGTTGTCCCTTCTTGCTATGCTCCTCTTATTCCTAAAGTATATCTTTTTTAATAAAGGTTCACTACCATGTTAAATTAAAATAGCAGTGAGTGAAATTCTATTGCAGCAGCATCATTATATTAAAAGGATGATAAATCCTGGTAAAGAAATAAAAACATTATAAATCATTACAACACAATTGAGATTTAGCAATAATAATCAGAAGAAGTGCATACCGCTGCTCCTATTATCTCCCTAAGTTCATGATCCTCTGCACCACATCTCAAAGGATCTCTTAAACTAACCTGAAACACGATCCATATAAGAAAATCACAAAAATCTTTTAATGAAGCTCTCATTAAAGATGCTATATGTATGCCATGACACGTTTTATTGTCCCGACTGATGTCAACATCCATACATACATCAAGCACCTTTAACTTGAACATAAATGGTAGAGATAACATCCATAATGACC
>Ga0214543_1011663_pt1 | contig 12184 bp, 6 predicted proteins | sample CNSS2metaG_FD_160094 | JGI IMG/M metagenome (GOLD analysis project Ga0214543, IMG submission 160094) | Root nodule microbial communities from cowpea collected in UCLA plant growth center, Los Angeles, California, USA - CNSS2 | ecosystem: Host-associated > Plants > Roots > Nodule | place: USA...
GACTTAGGGAGAAGACAAGTGAAAATGAGTTAAAATATAGATGTGTAAAGTTAATGTGACGTTTTTTTTTTTTCATTTCAACATGTACCTTCTTGATATAATTGTTAAAAGAATGAAAAAAATTATTTAGGTTCTACAAAATTATAACTAATGTAGGTAATATTTTCTATTATGAATAGTTATATAAGTTTAAGAGAGAATTTACTAAGAGCCATAAAATGTGTATATACCAGAAAATATAATTTAAAAGAATAAGTTATTCAAAGGATAAAATTTAGAAACAAATATGGAAAAAAAAATCCTCTTCGTACATAGTTTAGATATAGGTTAATCCTCTTAGTTATGATTTATTATTATATATTATTTTTCTCTAATAATAATTTTATCTGGTAATTGTATTTAAATCAATATTAATCTTAGACTTTTTGCTTTTTATATCATATACTGCTTTTATTTTATTTTTTTTAATAATCCCTAATAAGAGAAATGATTAGATCCACATGGAAACTTAAATGAATGAGAAAGAATTTGTATTGAAGAGGTTCTCTTTTGCAAGTGCTCATTTTTCAATAACGACTACAATGCTTAATCATGGATTTTCATCCCTTTTTTAGCATCATGTCAACTTTGTAGGTAAACACGAACATAGAAACGACCATAAACATCTTTTTAAGTCTAATTAGTCCTTTGTTTTTGGGTGTCTTAACAAACTTAATTTTTCGTTAATTCTAACTTTTGTTTGTTTTGCTATCTATCATTTGAAGGATATATCACGTAAGGAATTAAATGTAAAAGTTTGTATTAAATGGGTGATAATGCAAATTAGAAAAAACACTTGGAACAATATATAACAACAATTTTAGAATCATAGTAAGTTTAGTTATTATTGAAAATTAAATAATAATAATTATAATTTTCTTTTGTTAATATATAACAATGGTTAGCAAAAATAAACATGGGTGTTTCATTGAAATTATTAAAAAAAGTTAATTTTATACAAATATAAATTTGATAATAAAAGAAACAAAGGAATAGAAAATGAAATTATTTTTCTTCTTATACATGCGAGACTATACATACGATAACGACAACACAAGAATAATAATATAACTATTATTTTTTCCCTTGGAGAAGCATGATTGTTATTCTCTTATTCTCACATAAATATGATAACAACAACATGACAACGACAACAATACAATAATGTGTTGATTGAGCAACATAACTCTTTTTACTTAAGAGCATAACAATATAAACGTCATGATTTGATTGTAACTCGATCCACTTGGAGTCTACTAAGAATCAAACTCATGACCTTGGCTTTGATATCAATTGTTGGATCGAGCATTTACAACTAAACCAAAAGTTATAGTTATTAGTTAAGATGCAACTATTTCTACTTAAGAGTATTATAGTCTAAACGTCAGGATTTGATTGTGACTCGACTCATTTGGTCTCTCCACAAGACAATTAATGTCACCTACAATATAATGATGATACAATTTTTTTTTTTTTTTTGAATGAAGGTAACACAATTGTGACATAATGAAGACAATAAATGATAGGAACATACAATAAATAAAACTTTAAAGTTGTACAATGTAAAACAAACTTATGTACTTTAATCATGACTTTTGCATGACAAAAATTGAAATCATATTTATAAAACACAAATTCTTTAATATAAAATTATACTTTCCAAACACATTTTATTCAATCTTGTAATTATTCTCAAAATCACTCAAATTTGTATTTAATTTTAATCGAAGGATTTTTTGAGGAAGATTCATGAAAGAGATATTACACCAAAACCTTTCACATTGATACTTTTTCCTCGAGCTTTCATGGTATGAATATTCTTTCTTGTATCATCGTTTATCATGTTTGTCTAAACTTCCCTCAAGAAGACTTTCAACATACGACATAATACTAATGAGACATGAGTCAACTCACACATAAGATATTGATATCATCTCGAACATAAAACATTAAGACAATAAATTTATGAGTTTTCATCCTTACATGATATTAATCTTTTTAATCTCTACTCAGATGTAAAACCTAAAGCAATACTTGAATTTTTCAACGCTAATATTATAAAAATATTAAAGTGTTTTCATTTATATAAAATTACAACCAATATTATTTGAAAGATTTTGGTGAAAAACGTATTTCTACTTTCATTATTTGTTCCAAGAGAATATACCAACTAAATGTGATAATTAAAGTTTTTTCATGTCAAAATGTTGTGCCAAATATCACGACACATTTATTTTGCTATATGTTCAAAGAAAATGAAAAGGAAAAAAAAAATGCAAACGTTAATAATAATTTGAGTATTATTACGGCTCAGCCTTGAGGGCTCAAACTTTTTGTATTTCCATTAAGATTAAATTTGTGAAAAAAAAATAGAAGTATTAAAATAATATATATAAAATAAATAAATAAATAATAATATTAAAATTTAATCAAATTCTTTCATAAAGGTATTATTATACTGAAAGAACTCAAAAGGGGCATCATTGGTGATTAAATTACTGAAAACACCCAACAGAAAAATCCTAACACATTTTTGTCCTTTCTTTTAATACTTGTAAAATCTTTATATATAATCAATAATTCGAAAAAAGTGAAGATTTTTATTTAAAATTAACATAATAGTCCAGTGAAGCATATCAGTGTGAAATAGAAATGAGAGGGAAATAGAAAATGACATGTATTATAGGAATAAACAGTGCATATTAATGGCAAGGAGAGTCCCTGATCCGCAAAAAATGGATTGATAGTGATATCAGAACAAACCAAGATATCAATGCTGTGATATGATTGATATATATGTATATAATAATTGTAATAATAATAATAATAATAATAATAATAAAAATAACTCATGGATAACGACTCTGTCCTTTTTAATTTGTTTTCGTTTTTAACTTTGTCTTTCACTATAAATGATATTGTAATAATGTTATTACATGATGGTGAATTATGAACTTAATATTATTAACGTCATCAAAATTGATCTGTTCACATAATAGGTTACAAGAAGCTAAAATCGGAAATAAACTACTTAGAGTAATTAAAAAAGAGCTTTTTATTTGTAAAAACTAGAAAACATAGTATATTGTTTAGACCAAAGTTAAAAATGAAATATTTATTGAAAGTGAAATTAAAAATAAAATATTTAAAAATACTATAAACAAAAAATAAGGACTAACATAATGAGTAATGTATGAAGGTTTGTTTTTTTATTAGAAAACAAATTACATAAGTACATAAAAAATAATATTTCAAAAGTGATTGTATTTTAAAACTATTATTTTAATAATAAATCACTTAACTATAAATATAAATTTGATAACGGGATATTATTACTTAAAAACACTTCATTTTTCTAAAATATTTTCTAAAAAAACTCTTTTTTATCTTTGTGTAAATTACTTGATTCTCGTTCATTTATTTGAAGATTAGAGACTGCTTGTGTGATTCTTGCGACAAGATCTTCAAGTCCATTCGATCAATTTTCCTATTTGAGTAAGTTGATTTCAGTTATTCCTTTTGTGTAATTTTGATCATCCTTGCATATGTCTCTCTTTAAAGTTGCATGTGTTCCTTAATTCTTCTGTTTGGTTTAATTTTTTGTTGATCGATGGTCATGAGGGTATGATCTAATAATATATGTGGTATTTCTATGTGTAGATAGAGTACCTTGTGACTTAGAAAAGGTGTTGGTGTTATACTATAGTTAGTCAAGCTTTTCATTAAGTAAGGAAAACTAATTTTTGTCTATGTGCGTGAGTTTGATAAAAATTGATGGTTGCCTGTTGCTATTCTTTGAAATTAAGGATGAAATTTGGTTGGAATTAATGAACCTGGTATGATATGTATAATTTTCGTGATGTGGTATATTTTGGATGAGAATAGTATGTTGAATGTTTGTAAATTGTTTTGGTGTGTGAGTTAGGTAATGAGAATAACAATCGAATAATTTGGTACAAATTTTAGCTAGCAAAAACTATTTTGACTCAAAGTAATAAAAGATGAGTATAAAATTAATCCATTAAACTTGAAGATAGAGGTTTATTTTTTTTTTAAATGTAAATATTATTTAGACATTTATATATCTTCTAATAATTTATAAATTACCTAATTTAGACATTAAAAATTGACAGGTAAATATGTGCCGACGATAATACTTTTATTCTTAATCACACATTTTTAATATTAGCACAAGTTATTAAATTTTTATTTTATTCAATTACGATAGTATTTATTATAATTGAAAAGTCACATTAGTCAACTATTTTTTTTTTCTACTTAATGTAACTTTATTAATGTTAATTTTAGTTATTGAAAATAGAAAAATAAAAAATGGTGGACGAACTCGTTTAAAAACTTATAAAATAAGTCAAGTGAGACAAAAGCATTATGACCTAAATTTAACTGCGCAACATTTTGTATGGATGGAAAATAATAAGTGTTTGAAATTAGAATGTTATTTTTCTTTTTAAAATGAATATAAACTTTAAAATACGCACAAACGATATTTTTTTTATTAGTCATATTCTAAAATTTCTCACATTAAAAACTTATAGAGCCTCAAGCATTCTATTTCCCTTCCGTTCTATGAAGAAAAGAGAGTAAATTGTCCATCTTAAAAATAACAAGTAATTATATATAATTTCTCTAAAAAACCACACTCGTCTTTTACTTATTTTAACTTTTACCACAATACTTATAATGTAATTAAGTGAGATATTTTAGTATATTATATTTATGCATTTATTGATGACACATGAGTGAATGAATGACATAATAAGATAACTCTAATCCCCCAGAGTGTGCAGAGTTACATGTTGTGTAGTGATTGCGATCGAGAAGTTTGTGCCGACTTTGTTGAATCTTGACCCTTCTTCTGCGTTCCATGCACGTGCTTCCATCTTCATACTTAACCCACCAATACCAATAAATGCTCTTTCTATCAATTTTTACACCTCCCAAATTCCTCCACAAATACCTAAATACACATTTCCACAATTAAATCAATCAATATATGTGCATGTTTCTATATCAATTCAAGTTTTTTCCAAAAACAAAAAGTGTTATTGTTGATCAAAATGTATGGTTTATCTTGAAATTAAATTTTACTTAGGTTAAAATCCTAAGTAAGTTATGAGCATATCACTATGAAAAAATTAAATAAATCTAGTAATAAGATATATTAACTCCATCACTGAATTTAATTTTTTAACAAATTAAATTCAGTATAGTTTTAATCCATTGGATTGAAAAAAAAAATTCAAAACTAATAAATCTACTTAAAATGAATTAAACTTTAATCCGAATTTATTTTAAGTAGATTGATTAGATTTGGATTATAGATCTATTTTTATTTTATTGGATTTAAATTGGATAATGAAAAATTCAATTCATGCCTTATATGTGAATAATTTTTTTATTGAAATAATATAATTTACTTTTAGAATGTATATTATGTATAAAGATGACAAAAATATTATACTTACGAATATATGCATATAAAGTCCATCCATTAATAGTTGGTATCTGTAATTAATAAATAATCATGCGTAACAAATATTTTACTAATCGTTTATAAATAGATTAGAAGTATATATCATATTATATTATATATGCCGGCAGGTACCCATTATTAAAAAATTAAGTATTTGCTTGTATGTATGAAGCAAATTGGAACATTTGAAATTAAATTTAGAAAGTGGACCAATTAAAAATCACACTGAAAATTGAATCCTTCCTACTCACTTAAATTGAATGCTTAAATTCAATTTGTGGGTGCTCACGGTTTCATAACCCCATTATGCACATTTTTATTCATCGTGCACCATGAATGAAGAAGACCTTGTTTTGGTTTTTGTTTTTGATATTAGGATAATAAAGAAGCATGATAGGTAAGTATATTATCAAAAATTCTTGCAAACTTTAATTTTAACTGTATTTTATTCAATACTATTTTAATTCTAAAACAATTTTAGTGTTTAATTAGTCAAAATTTAATTTTGTTGTGTAAAATATCCATGGGCATCTAGCCGGTACCCACAGGTTAAAAAAATCTGTGATAAAGAAAATGTATAATGTGATTATTATGATTCCTAATTGTGCATTATTGTATTTGAAGGGATTCAACTAAGATAAAGAAAATGTATAATGTGAAATTGGAATCAAGACAATAAAACAAGAAGAGCAATTATAATGGTACCACCCACATGCAGGACCAACACATCATTCTTTACTTCACATCCATTAATTAAACTATGCTATAATTTTCCACTCTGTTATTTGTTGAGTTAGAAGAATATAAGAACAGTAAATTTAGAAAAATGACAAAACCACCAATACCCTTTGTTCATGAATAGAATGATGGGGTGATTTATTAGATGATCACCATGTTGTCGTACGAGATTATTGTCATATATTTTTTTAAAAAGAAAAAAGAAAAAATTTATTAAGACTCTTTCGTTTAGTTTCTTTTAATTTGCTGGAGTATGCCTTTAAAGAGTGTTCAAGAAGAAGGAAAAAATCTGTGATAATGGTGTGACAAGTTCTACGTTTCCGTGAATGTTTTTTGTCATACTCAAACTGTCATTTTTATCACACTTATCACGCGTGGCTCTTTTCAATCTTAAACAAAGCCAATTATTGAATGGACATGGTATTTTAACACTTTTTTTAAGTTAAATATGTTTTTATCTTTTAATTTTCAATAAATTTTAAAATTAGTTTATTTCAAAATTTTAGACCAATTTAGTTTTCTATTTTTCGAAATACATAAATTTAGTCATTTTAATCAAGTTTTCTTAGGTTTATTTGATGTTTCGTATATATTTTAGGATTGTATTGAGTCCAAATTCTCTACTGGTTGTTTGGTACTGACCTATGCTGAGCATTAAAAATACATTGTGTTAGTATTTTAAATATCTATTTAATATATTTTAAATCGTCAAAATTAGTCATAATCAGTGTATTATGAAAGCACAGTAGAGGAACAACACAACAAAACCCAGCAGAGAATTCAAATTCGACTGTATTTAAGTTTTTTATACTATTTGATACATTTTTTGTTTTAATGTTAAGTCAAATACTATTATGAAACGCGATTGAAATGCCAAATAAACTTAACAAAATTTGATTAAAAAGAATAAATCCACGTATTTCGGAAAATGAATAACTAAATTGGTCCAAAGTTTCGAAATTGACTAATTCCAAAATTTACTGAAAGTTAAAAGAACAAAAACATATTTAACCCCTCTTTTTATTATCATTTGACAATACTTCCTGTTATTATTTATTTTTTATTTTTTCTAGAAATATAAAAGTTAAGTTTTATCAAAACTATTTTATCTTTATACAAGTTGTGAAATGCGGTCAAATAACATTTTTTCTTATTCAATATCTTCTTTTTACATGTATGAAAACATGTCTATACGTATAAAGTATTATTTAAAAAACAAAAAATCTATTAGAAAATGTATAGTTCAAACTTTTTTTTTAAATTTAAAGATATCTTAAAATGTGTAATTAGAAACTGTATTTTACGTTTGATAATGTGTTTTAAATTATAATTTTTTAATTATATAATTCGAAAATATATTTTAAATTAAATATTTTCATAATACATTCAGATAATTAAAATATATTGTAGGTTATATTATATAAAAATTAGATTATATTTATAAATGTGAAATTTTTATATTTGAAAAACAAAAATCATTTGCCAATATAAGAGTGGAAAGAGAATCAATGATCCAACCTAAAAAAAAATAAAACCATTTTCATCCATATATAGTATGGTGATTGGCGATACTAGAATTGATCAAATAACCATATTAGCAACATTAAGACTATTTGTTTGGTTTGGAAATGAGAATAATTTTATTTGATCTGGACACACAACAAACATTTACTTTTCATTATTTAGTTCTTTGAAAAAAACAAAACTAGGATTTAGTACGGTGTAAATAGTAGCAGGCCCAAAAGCCCAAACAGATGGAGTAGCCCAAAATATGCCAAGTTGTGAAGTACAAATAAAAACTTTTCTTGTTTAAATTTTCAGGCTTTTACTCCTTGCACCCGCACAATTTCTTCACGCACCTCCTACATTTTCAAATTACGTTTTACTGTTTGTAAAAGTGATTTTTGGATTACATATTCTGAATTTTTTTTTAAACTTCTAAAATAAGATTTTCAGAATAAAATTTTCAAAATAGCATTTTTAGAATGTATAATATGTATTGTAGAACAAGTTTTTCAGAATAAGATTTTCGTAACAAACTTTTTATATTACATATAATATTTTTTCGAACAAATTTTTTATAATGAATTGTTTAAAATAAGCTTTTCAGGAAAGAGCTTGCAGTAACGGAGCTGGTTAACATGGTGATTTCAGCGATAATAAAGGATATTTTAGTCTTTTTAGTAGTATTCGGGAGCGTTAGTAATTGTGGAGGTGTAGGGAGTAAGTCCCAAATTAAAAGTAGATTGCATATAGATGCATATTGAAAATATGAATGAATAGCTAAGCTTAAATCGAGGATCAAGGTTTTCTAACTCCATAGTTTAAAATTAATTAATAATAATTTATCAGTACGATTATAGTTACTGTTATTCCATACGACATGAGTTAACCCTTATTTTAATAGCTAAGCTTAAATCGAGGATCAAGGTTTTCTAACTCCATAGTTTAAAATTAATTAATAATAATTTATCAGTACGATTATAGTTACTGTTATTCCATACGACATGAGTTAACCCTTATTTTCTTTGAAGATCACACCTTGCTATGAACTACCACTGTAAGAGTGACCACTACAAAGAAAATGTCTTTGTTGAAGCTTTATGGAGTAATCACTTTTCAATTTTAGAATCCCAAATTTGAAAAAAAGCTTGCATTTGAGAACATGGCATCGTCTTTGATCTTCCGTGCTTCGCGTAGATTTCTCAAACCTTCTTCTTCTTCTTCAGTATCGCTTCACCTTGACATCTTCAACCCTTTGAGCTCCGTTCAACAATTTGCAACCCAAAACCGGAACCCCAGTCTAAATCCCTCATTCAAACCACCCCAGCTCCAAAATTACAATTTTGAGTTTCGTAAAACTGTTGGGTCTCTCTCAAATTTTCATCTTGTTGCACACGTGTCCACGTGGCCCTCGAAGGAGAACAAGAACCAAAGTGGTAGTGTGAGTAATGGTGGTGGAGTGGACGCCACTTGGGTGGATTTGTACTTGCCAAAGCAGTTTCAGCCCTATGCACGCCTTGCTCGTCTTGATAAACCAATTGGGACGTGGTTGCTCCTATGGCCTTGTATCTGGTAAGAGTTCTTAGTTATTGATCTTATGGATAAATGCTTTCACCCTCATAAAAACACAGAGATAGTGATTGTCTATAAACATTAAACTTAATAGTGTGCAAATATACTTCCTTATTATCACTTATAATTGAAGAAACTACGAAGGAAAAAAAATGAAATAAACACCTCTTTTAAGTTAAGAAAAAGTGTTTTTGGAGAAACTATTATGAGAGAGTTTCTGCAAATTAATTTATGCATATGCTTATGGAAATATTTCTCCATGCAGACTCTAAGTCTCTAAATACCAATCTGCTAACATTTTCACAATGTTAGACTCAACGTTGAAATAAGACCAAATTACAATCCTTAAGTGAGACAAACAGTTTTATAAAGATGAGTTAGGTTTAAACTTGCTTCCTAACAGGATATCAAAGTTTATCCTAATAAGATTAGTTGAGCCTTCCATACCATCTGCTCTCGGGCCTCCATTGGACCACCTACAAATTACAATACTTACCTTAAGGTCAAACAATGATGAGTTTTTATTGGCAGGGTATAGAAATTAAACTGAATTGTCTATGCCTGCAAAGGATTTCTACGCTTTCATGCAATCACAAATTGCCAATTATAGTAAATTTGTTGACTTTACAATAACCTGCTTAAAGTTATGTCAATGGTGATTTCTTTCGGTTGACAGCACATGGATATTAAACTTTTGGAAATACAAAGATATTGTGTTGTTGTAAAGTTGGAGCTGTGTGTAACAATCGGTAATGAATTGAGGAATTTTTAAAGGCTAAAAGGGATATTTCTTTTCTGTAACTTAGATGCGCTGCTCTATTTATTGCAACCTTGTTATTTCATGCCTATATCATTCTTATTAATCTCCTGGTCAATTCTAAATTCATACATGAGACTATTCTGTCAATGTAAAGCTGATTTGGCGATGAACATGGAAGCTAAAACTTGTTTCATCAGGTTAAACGCATGTATAAACATAAGCCTAAAAAGTTCACCACTTCTTTAAATCTCTCTTTTTTATTGTATCTAATTTTCATGCATTTAGGTCAATTACCATGGCTGCAACCCCTGGTCATCTTCCTGATTTTAAAATGATGACTCTGTTTGCATGTGGGGCATTGCTTTTGAGAGGTGCTGGGTGTACCATTAATGATCTCCTTGACCGGGATATTGATACAATGGTAAATGTCACGTTTTTTTGGTTGCTTTGATTGTTATAGGGGATTATGAGATAGTAATTGAGTCGCAAATTATTATGGCAGGGTTGTTTCTATTTGGATGTGTTCGATTAAGATAATAGATGCTAATAGGAGAATGAACTGAACGCTAAGTCATGGCAACTCTAATGCTTTAACATTTCTCATGCCCTGAGTCATCTTTATTTTCTATAATTAGTATAAAATAATTTCATGTTCTAAGTACCTATCATGTTTCCAATGTGGTTAAATTATATCAATTTACGTGAACGAAACTTCCATCTGATCTTTTTTGTCCCCCACCCTGCCCTTTTTGGCTTGCCATAGGGGGATTCTTGTCCTCCTTTCTTCCTAAATCACCTTGTTATTGAACTTCTTTTTATTGATAAGAGGATTGTACTAAGATTTAGGTAGAATCAAAGAGCCTGGCAGATGAACATCGGACTCCTTGGATGCTATTGATACAAACTGAATGCATCAATAACTAAAATTAAAGAAATATAGCAAAATGGAGAATCAAGATGCCGTGCATTATTCAGATAAAAGAAAATTCATTACAATAGGGTGTCTACTGTCAGAGTTCTACCCATATTATACAGAGCAACTGCTCTCTATCCATAGCTAGCAAAATAGTACGCATGGATATCTTCTCCTCACTCTGCTTCGCTCCTAAATTCAAAAAACACATTCCACTGTTCAGTTACTAACTCCTTCCTTCCCTTTCTCTCTTACTTCCAGCTCATCACTTCTCTCTGTCATCATCATACATTCCTTCCGGTGTAAACCTTCCAAACTTTGGGCCAATGAGACAGGTATTGAGCTCCCATTCCCTTCTGATCCTGTAGCTAATTGAGTCTCAGACACCTATTGTTATGAACCAAGAATTGGGAATGGGAAAGAAAAAATAGATCTTATTGAATAGGATGAAAAAGAACAAGAAGTAGGAGAGAACTCTCTCCTCCATGTTATTTCAATGAAGTTACCGCTCTATTCCCACACAGGTTTACAGATTCCAGTGCCCCCTCTAAACCAAGTATCCTCCTATTTATAGATATGATGGGTTTGGCCTTTGACATCCCTCTAATTAGTAACTAACAACTTTAATTCCCTTTATTCTATATCCAAACACCTATCTTATTTAATTTGATTTTATTGATATAACATTACTTTGGTGATTTTCGTTTCAGTTAAAACACTTTATATATAGTAAGCGTGTGATGCTGTACTTCTCCCCTCTATCCTTTTCTAAAATGTTTCACTTTGTTTTCACTGTTATAGCTGATCTTATATTTTATGTTCTGAATGTCATTGTATATTGCAGGTAGAACGTACAAAGTTGAGACCTGTGGCAAGTGGTGTTTTGACACCATTTCAAGGACTTTGTTTTCTTGGTTTTCAATTACTTTTAGGTCTTGGAATTCTTCTACAACTGAATAATTATAGGTTAGTTCTTATTTTGAAATTCCAAAATGGATCAGGGTCTATCTTTGTTATGTTGGCACTTTAGATACTTAAATTTGTAAACACTTAATCAGTTAATTATAGAACCTTCTTGTCTGGAACTATGATCTGTCTCGCATGTCCTAATTGGCAAAGCTGGTAACACCAAATATGCATTTTGCTCTTTGTTTTCAAATATTAG
>Ga0214543_1011665_pt1 | contig 12183 bp, 2 predicted proteins | sample CNSS2metaG_FD_160094 | JGI IMG/M metagenome (GOLD analysis project Ga0214543, IMG submission 160094) | Root nodule microbial communities from cowpea collected in UCLA plant growth center, Los Angeles, California, USA - CNSS2 | ecosystem: Host-associated > Plants > Roots > Nodule | place: USA...
TATATATATATATATATGCCAGGACTACATTTGAATTGATGTTTATGATAATTTTTTCAACTAATATTAATAATATTATTTTTTTCGATAAATATTAACTACACTTCCACTTTTTCAATCAAAGTATTCAGTGTGACTATTTTTAATTGAGATAATTCATTTTTTTAATATTAATAGAAATAATTTTTAATTAATATTATTAAGATTATTACCCGTGTTAGAACTTTTTTTTAAAGGGTTAAATATGTTTTTGGTCCCTTAACTTTTAGTAAATTTTGGAATTAGTCCATTTTGAAACTTTGGACCAATTTAGTCCTTGATCTTTCGAAATACGTGGATTTAATCCTTTTAATCAAATTTTGGTAGGTTTATTAGATGTTTCGTACGCATTTCAGAATTGTATTTGAGTTGTTTATACTGTTTGACACATTTTTGCTTTAATGTTAAGTCAAATACTATTATGAAACGCGCTTAAAATGTCAAATAAACTTAACAAAATTTGATTAAAAGGACTAAATTCACGCATTTCAAAAGATGGAGGACTAAATTGATCCAAAGTTTCAAAATGGACTAATTCCAAAATTCACTGAAAGTTAAGGGACCAAAAACATATTTAACCATTTTTTAAATAATGTTTATTAGAATTTTACAAATATATATGCCAGGAATACATTTGAATTGATATTTATGATAATTTTTTCAACTAATATTAATAATATTTTTTTTTTCGATAAACATTAACTACACTTTCACTTTTTCAATCAAAGTATTCAGTTATTACTTTTTTTTATTAATGTTTATAATATTAGAGTAAGAAATTTTATATTTAATGGTATTTGAAATATTTTATTAAAAAAATCAACAAATTTCCACTTTTTTATCCAAACAAATATTTAAAAAATTAAACAGTTTGGAATGAAATTGATTTAAATTCGTTTTGTTTAAATCCTTGAAATTTTTAAAGTTTTCTTATATTCTTTAATTCATACTAGTTATATTTGCAATTATGTCTTTTGTTTTTGTAATTTAAATAATATAATATACTTTTAATTTAGGTTAGTATTATTAAAGCATTTTTTTCTACGCAAAATAAAAAGGTGATATGAATTTGAAAAACATTTAGTAAACTTAAAATACACAATATTAAAAAACAATAAAAAACTATTTTTACAAATTAAAATTAGTTTATACATAAATTAAATAAATAAAACTGTAGGTAAAAAGTATAGGAAAAAATCCTTACATATTAGTTTATGCAACATAGTTTTAATTTTGGTTAAATCTATTTCATTTTTTTCTTATATTCTTCTCATAAAAGTTTGTATGGAGATTTTTTCCAAATCAGTCTAATATTATAATTCCAATTAATTTGGCTATCTTATAAAACTAAATATTATTTTTCACTTTTTTAAAAGTTAAAAGTTGTAGAGATCGTGCGGTGTGCAACTCAATATCCACCGCTACCTCCCAAAACCCAAAAACAGTGTAGTTATGTGTACGTACAATTGCTTGATATAAACATGTTTGACAAAAATTTGGATTAGCTTCTAGTTTACAATAAGCTTCCAATCAAAACAATTTTTTTATTCTTAATTTACAAAAAGTAAATGTTTATAGAAAAGTCAAGTGTGGATTTTTTTTTTTATATAAACCAATGAACCCCTGTTTAACATAAACTTTTGAAAAAAAATATTAAATTCAGACGCTACATCTGGTTAAAGACAAAAAAAATAAAAAATAGCTTGGGCAGAAACGAGATTTAAAATAAGGATTTCTAGTTCAATCTCTCCTGCCCTCAGTTTCTCTGAGCAAGAAGGGGCTAACTAGAGACAGTTTTCACAGCTTTATTGGGAGTAAAATAACACGAAATTTGAAACCTAGTTTCAACAAAAATGCTGATGTAAAAATAAATAGAAAACAAACAGAATGAAATACTGATGTCTTAGTCAAATGAAAATATAATTAAAATAAGTAGTCACTGACAAGGAACTTTATATCAAGGCAGTGACTAAAAGAAGAAATAATTACATAAAATGAAAAAATTTAAAATGGCTGACCTGAATAGCATTTGCGCTCGGAAAAGTGGTGAGGAGTACCTTATACGTAGGAGGTTCAAGAAATTGTCCACGGTAGGAAGAATGTCAATCCTGTGAGGCTTAAAGGATGGCTTTGATTCTGAAAATAAACAATAGGATTACTTTACATTACAAATTCAATAACCCAAGGTCTCAATTATACCATACTCTATGGTGGTATAACAATAATTGTTCTTTTCATCTTAGAAATCGTGGTTATTATATGTAGAGAATACCTGTTGAATCAATAACCATAATTGTCTGAATCTCGGTCCAGTGATTTTGAGCGGAGAACCTCATCTCCAGAACCAAAAAAGGGTATACCCTAAGTACACAAATTCACTAAAAGAAATTGTATGTTATAACTTAAACAACAGTTTGGCTAATAAAATATAGAAAACTGCAAGATCCTACTTATCGAATCTAGTTTAACAGTGAATAAAACCAGAAGTACAAATATTGCTACACGTAAGAAAATTCGAATTGACATTTCTTGAAAAGCTTTAGCCCAAATACAAACCGAGGAGATAATATTTAAGTTTCAGTTACGGAGGTCAAGACGTCAACAAAATATTGTGACAGTTTCTTGTTAAAATTGCCATGACATCACAGAGGCACTTGTTTACCGAGACAACATGAATTCATCAGGTGAAAATGATTACAGTAGTTAATTTACGTGACCTCTTCCTCTTACACAAAGTTAGCACCAAACTAAATTTTCTCCTCTAACCTTAGTGCCTTCATAGACGTTCAACTCTATCTTATCATATTTGGTGCACCAAATTAATACCCCAAGATAAAAATATAAATGCATCAACAAAAACAATAGAGATAAATGAATCTCGAGCTTTTAATAGTGAATAAAACCATTTAATTTATTTAACCTCACTACTACATACATGATTATTAGTAACAATAAAAAAAATGTATTAAACTAGAAAAAGTATTACTAATGTGATTTAATGACATTACATCAAATGTTCCATATAGTTTATGTTACTAATAACTTTTAAATGCATCAACAAAAACAATAGAGATAAATGAATCTCGAGCTTTTAATAGTGAATAAAACCATTTAATTTATTTAACCTCACTACTACATACATGATTATTAGTAACAATAAAAAAAATGTATTAAACTAGAAAAAGTATTACTAATGTGATTTAATGACATTACATCAAATGTTCCATATAGTTTATGTTACTAATAACTTTTAATGACATTTTTACATATCAAATGAGACTTAAAAAAATATTACTAAATATTTTTAGCAACATTTATTTAATAAAAATAAATTTTAAAAAAAGTGTTACTAATTATTGTACTAACATTTTTTTTTATAAAAGTGTAGCACTATAAAAATGTTACCAAAAATCTTAAGTGACATTTCTTCTAAATAGAAAGACATTTTTTTAATTGTTACTAAAAGGCTATAGTGATAATGTTTTTAAAAAGGCAACACTATGTTACTAATATAAAATATTAATATAAAGTATTTTAATAATACACATAATGATCATCTAACGTTAAATTTATTCATTGAACAATAACTTTCTCATACAAAATTTCACTACAGTGAGATCACACATATGGATTGAAGTTTTCATAGGTACACATATTTTAGAGAAAAATGTATTTAAGAGAAGAGGTTAACAATTGTTGGGAAGTTCTGACATTGAAATCTAAGATGATGAAACTTTCTAAGATGATGCAAACCCCGAAAAAAAATAATAATCAAATTACATAATAAAAGTAAATGAAAGAAAACAAATTATCTAATCCAACAAAAGATTATCCTTCCTTATTAAAATGTCATAAATAAGAAACTCATTTAATATTAAATAACAAAAAAAAAACAACAAAACTTAGACTTCGAAGAAGAACCTGTCATAGAATTCAACAATGACATGTTGATGAGCACTTACGTGAGCAACCGGGCAGCTTTCCATTTGTGCCACTTTATGTTTCTAGATGTAGATCATGGTTTACCGTAATGACCTTGTCAAAATTTTGAGTTGAATAAAAACGAAGTATACTGGATGGTATACTTGTAATTAATTATTTTCCACATCAATTAATATAACTCATAACATAAGCATAAATTAAAATAAAATTAATACAACCGTATCATATATTTCTACCAGCTTCTCTCGTGTCTTCTTAGTGGGTACTCCAATCCTCTCTTTCTAATACTTTTAGTAAATCAAATGATTAATTTTAATGACAAAATAATTCATCACTATAGTGACCAATTTAAATACCAATTTATAAATTAAACATTATTGACAATTAAAATAATTCAAAAAATTATAATTAGTTCTAAATTGATAACTAAAATAGTTTCTATTATAAATTGGTTTATAAAATGATCATTAACATTAACTACTAAGGTTTTAATTTGAATTTACACAATAACAATCATATATTTATTATGTTTTTAAAAATTATTGTATATTTTTCAGTATTCATATATCACATATCTATTATATATTGTATCCTAATATTTTAAAAATAAACATATTGATGTATCGGATAGGTGTCGTATCCAATACACATATCATCTGTGCATCATAACAGAACACTCTCCATCACCAAATAAATAAATCATATGCATACATCTCATGTTTAATTTCCTAAATCAGATCTCAGGCAACCCAAAGCAGCAGAGTTTTAGTAAGATACCTTCCCAACATATAATCATTAGCCTCTCCTACAAGGAGAGTGTTCATTCCAAGTGTCAGAAAGCAAGCAAACAAGGGACAACCGAGTGTAAAAGAAAGAATGCACAACTCTTTTATGTGAAATGTGAAAAAATTGATAAGATCCATACTAAATCGAAATATAAATTCAAATGTTCAAAAATTGTGGTGGAAAGAATAATTTGATTGTTTCTTCATGATTACGAGATTAATAAATTCATTTTAGTTATTTCTCACATATCTTTAAAAGAGGGTGTTGGTCCTTAGTTTAGAGTACCCATTAATGAGGTTTCCACATATGGAAGAGTTGATTAATCTGTCACATGAGTATATGCTAACCTTAACCTTTCTTTTTAAGATTAAAGCTAAAAGCTACGTTCAAGGTATATAAACTCACCTAATTCCTTGAGTGGGAGACTCTAGCTTTCTAGCATAGAAACATTCTATATCTATCTAAACATTGTGTACAAATAGAATAATTATATTGTAAATTCATTGGATACTTGATAATTAAAAAAATACTAATAAAACATAATATATACCTCCAAATGTTGCAGCAACAGCAACTTAACCAATAATAAGCACCACTAGCAGCAACAAATCTTCTTTTGCTAATTACAGGAATCAAAGTGTTCAAAGAGCAAATATAGATGTCCATTCATAATTTCAAATAGTCGTGGAAATTGAAAAGGCATGGTTTCTCTTTTTTTAATCTTACAAAGTGAACCAAAGTTTAACGAAGGTTGTCTTGTAATATATAATTCATTTTTTAATTATGTGTAAATTAAGGTTCCATACTGATGGGTCACAAGTTCTCCTTTTCTTATCTAAATGAGGGATGATAAAAGTTACACAAGCCTACTTGCATGCCTTACCTAAATTACTTTACTTTTATTTTCAATGGAATTATGGTTCCAAATAATCTGCAAAAAAATATACACAGAAATCATTTACCAGTTGTATGTTATTTTCATTACCTATATAGGTTTCCACATGAAAAACAGTTGGCTGGAGAAACAGACACAGAAGATTGCAAAATACCTAGTTCTGTTGAGAACAATCATGACAGGCAGGGACAAGTCATTTGAATGAGAGAATGTAGATACTGTGGTATCAGAACTGGGTGCCAGTAATTGTTCAAGCCAATGACGCCCCCACATCGTAGTAATATCAAGAGGAAGCCACGTAGGGGTAAAGGGTTCAAATTTGTATCAATATGATATCAAGCAAGTTAAAGTTTGCACTAAATAAACATTCATAATATCTTACCCATTACAATTTAAAGCCATCCGACTTGCACCTCGTGCAACAAGGATCTGAAAAGAATAACATCAGTTCCAGTTTCAAAGGAAAAGGCACTAGACATATTAAAATCGAAGCTAAATCAAATCTTACCTGACAGCATTTTAAATTGCCTCCACAAGCAGCATAATGCAAAGGAGTCTTCCAGCCCCTAGATCAAATCACATTAATTATGTTGAAAGGGGAAAAATAACCTAAAGAGATATTTAGCACATTTGGCGTTATGATCAAGTAGAATTGTTACACAATCAAAGTACCCATTTAACGCAGCCATGTGAAGGGCATGATACCACCATCAGCAGTCTTATTTACAAACTTGGACAGGGCACTGCACTGGAATAAAGTAAATAAATTGCAAGAATAAAACAAACCTAAAAAAAAATTCTTGTAAAGTGAGGCCTTAAATCACTCATAACAGCAAGCACCAAACAAAACTTCATTGTCATCATCTCCCAATAAAATTATGCATAGTTTTTGCAACTAAGCTTTTAGTCTAACATGTGTTTATTCATGTGGAACTAATCATGTACTTGCATATGAAAGACACTTCAGAAAAATCAAAGTAACTTGAAATATGCAAAGAAAATTTAAATAAAGTCCTATTACACAATCATTATAACATACAAAATGGAAATTATAACATACAAAATTCACTACAATGACTTACATGTTTTCCTTTAACATTTGATCCACCATCCTTGTCAATATTTGTGCAAGCATGGATGCACTTGGTACAACGCAAGCCACAACAAGTCTAATACATCTTACATGCCCATGCACAGCCCCAAGGTGAAGAGTTGTCCTCCCACTAAGGTAACCATCCCTCATAACCTGTTATTTAATAGACAACAACCCAGTGATTTTGAAATCAACGTTTACCATGTAAAAAGAGGTAAATACCACAAACAAAGCAATCAAGTTCCACTTAGAAAATACAGTCAATTACAAAATAATCAAGCAAAAATCACTTAGATTCACACCCCAGGAACAATCAGAAAATACAAACCAGTCACGAACCGAAACACCAACATCCACACTCGATTACGAACCAAAATACCAACATGATATGCAGTGCATTTAAACCCTACACAAAATGAAATTAAACCCAAATTGAGGGTAAATCGTAAAACGAGTATATAGATTACAACTTAGTATCAACATTTCATGATGATATGCAATTAATTCCAATCAACTTTCCGAAAGAAAACCCACATAAGCAAAACAGAGTAAAGGGCAAAAAGGTGAAGAAGCAACTCAGCGGCTCTGACGGCTCTGACGAAGGCTTTACAGGGAACGAAAACTCGGAGTCTTGACAATGGCGCAGATGCTCAAATTGAGACGAAAGATTGGCGACCCATCGTCGAACCAAGGCTGACGAGACCGCGAGCGAGATGCGACGTGCAGTGGTGGACTCAGAAGCGACCATGGAGATTATCATAGCATGTTTAACTCCAATGTGGTGACAAGCAATAGAGGAATGGAGTCTGAGAAAGGCACTCTGGAATCCAAGTAAAATCAGTGATGGGTCCCCAAAAAACTAATCAAAGAATCGAAGAAGAAGATTGGGGAAGAAGGGGGGCCTGTGCGCTGATGAAGACGAGTATTGTGTAGATTTTCTTTTTTTTTTTGGGTTTTATCAAGGAGAAATCAGAATCGTGAAGAAGATGATGAATAATGATCAGTGAAGTGTGGGGAGGAGAAAACCTGAGTGTCTGTTCCGCGCTCTCTCTGGGTCTCCACCGTGAGTGAAAAATGAGGCATGGGTAGTGTGCGCTAGGGTGAGGTATGTGTGCGTTAGGTTAGTGACTCGTGAGTGGTAATGTGTTTTCTGTAGGGTTAAAGCGTGAGTGATGATGAGAAATGGGTATCGTGAGTGGGTTTTCTGTTAGTGAGGTGTGTGTGGATGGTGAGGGTATCGTGTGAGGGAGGAGGGGTAGCGTGTGAGTGAGGTGTGTGTTCTGTTGACGCAACAGAATGAGTTCGTTAGGAGAGAGAGAAGAGATTCCAACGTGTCAACGAGAGTGGAAAGGATTTTGGATGGTGTGAAAAGAGAAGTGAAGGAGTATGAAAAAAAAAATTGGAATTGTGCTACTAGTAAAATAAAATATAAAAAATGAGTGGTAAAAATAGAAAAATAGAATGCAAATAAAATAAATTGGGTTTATATTATTTTTTTAACAAAAGTTGGGTCAAGAGATGAGTCCAACGATTTTCTTTGTTTTATTTTTAAATCCTATTAATTTAACCAATTATTTTTTTTAATTTTAATTATTTTTTATAAATTTTGTTTCACATCTCTTCATTTATTTATTATATTTTTTATTCATTATTATTTTTGATTTTTTCAAAATACATCTTATTCATTCGAACAAATATCATATAAAACAGATGAAAATATCTTTAATGTTTAATAATATTTATTAAAAAGACATTATAATAAATTAATTTTATTAATAGTAACATCCATTTAAAATATTATGATATAATTATTAATAACATTTTTTAAAAATAGTACTTAATATAATTTATAATAAAATTTATTTAAAAAGTATTATTCTAATTTCTAAAATATCTATACTAACATTTTTAATAATTATAATAATAAATGTTACTAAAAGTATAAAAAGTGTAATGATATATGATCACATTTTTTAAAATGTTACAATATTATTATTACTATTGTTTATAATAACATCTTTAAGAAAATGTTGTAGTGCTTGTGATAATGCTAGAATACTAGCTGCCAAATGGTTTGAGATTTGTATCAGAGACCATGAAAAAATATATGCAAGAGCAACAGATAATTTTGAGAATATTTATAATATCTTTATAGTGTGTTTGGACGAGACAATTCAAGAAAGTAATTCATTTATTTGAAGAATTTGAATTTTTTTTAAGTAAAATGACTTGTTTGGATAAGAGAATTAAAAGAAATTTGAAATTGAAGAATTTTGATAAGGTATTTCAAATCACTAAAATAATATAATTTAAAATTCACTCAAAAAGAAAGGAAATTGAAATTCCACAATTTGTGTAATTCCTTCTTCAAGATTAGAGGTGTCAATCTGGCCCAAACGACCTAGATAACCTAGATGGGTCAAGCCGGTCTGACGACATACACGGGCTGAGCCAGCCTGACGATCCAAATAGACCGGGCAAGCTCGACAACATAGAAGGGTTGGGCGGACCCGACTACCAAAGCAAACCTAACAACCCAGACGCTCAAGCAAGCCTAATGCCCTAAACAGGCCCAACGACCTAGACAAGTCGGACGAGCTTGAAAACTCACACGGGCTAGATGAACCCAACAACCAAGACGGGTCAGGTGGACCCAATGACCCAACCGGGTTGGGGGCTCCATGACCCAAACAGGCAAGTCAGGTCGATAACCTTAATGGACCCGACCGGCCCGATGACCCAGACGAAACTGACTAATTATTTTATCTCATAAGAGAAATTCAATTATTTGATCTAAACAAAAAATTGAAATATAAGATATTTTAATTATTGTGTCCAAATAAATTATTTAGAAAATGAAGGGAATTCAATTATAATAATTTTAAATATAATGTATTTCAAATTTTGAAAATTGTTGAAATGTTCATCAAACGTAAGGTTAAGTTCACAATGTCAAATAGGATCATTGTCACGAGTAGAAACATAATTGATCTGCAAAACAGATGTCAATTAAATAATCTCTCGTTATAAAAGAAAAAAAAAAGTATTCACGAGGTTTCTCAAAATACATAACATATATTAGATATAACATATATTAGATTTAAGAGAAGAACAATTGAGGGATATATAAGAGAATAATCTTACCGCCGTCTCTATGCGACATAAGGCATATGCAACAGGTGTCCCATCCCATCATATATCATATGTTAATATTTCTGACCTTTTTACCTGTACAAAATGATTATTAGACAATATTTCCTGTACAAAGAATTACCTCATACCAAGTAAGTATTCAGGGGAGAAACATTGAACAATCCACTCATATTCATGTATATATATGATGTATATATAACAATAAGAGTCCTCACATTTGATATGTCTATCATACCCGTGTTGTCCTGAAGGCATATTTCATCGCACTTTATTATAATTTCTTAAAATTCACAAATTAACTTCATTATGTGCTAAATTGCTTTTCTACATCAAATGACTTTTTCCCCACGATAATTACTTATGAATTTTTATTTTTTCTTAAAATTTCCATTTATACTCTTTTACGTTTTTTTTTTCTAAAACAACTAGGTTTTGACCCGCACGTTTTTTTTTTTAATTATGTGTTTAGAAAATATTAAATAATTAATTTATATAATATTATTAATTGTTATAATTATATTTGACTATAAATATATATTTAAGTTCATAATTTTGTATAATTATATATATTATCTAAAAAATATAATAATATTAGATTATATTAATAATAATCTACTCTTAATATTTATAATATCTAGAATAAAACAATATTGTTGTATGGTTAAAATTTATAAATACATTTTGGAATTATATATTATATTAACATAACATACATATAGACGGATGATTATCAAAATAGGATGTTGATATAGTGTGGATGATGAATCATGTATAAAATAAAAATATAAATTGGACTTGATGAGATTTAATTTTTTTTAACAGAAACATAAATATAAAAATTTAAACCAATATAAAACTAATATTAACTCAAGAATATATATATATATATATTTAAAAGATTTAGAATAACATAAAATGCATATATACAAATTATAGTTAAAATATAATATAGGTATGGATTCTGTAAGGCCCATCCAAATTAATCCCTTTTTGCTTGTCTTAAATTAAAAGGGTTGTCCCTATAAGTGGGCCTAAGGGTTGACCCAGTACATAAAACCTTGCTACGTAGCCCTAATTGAACATTTTGCTTTCACTCTTTCAGAAATCAGCCGTCACCCTTCTACTCCGTGAGAGAGAGTTCTGTTAGGGTTCAGTCCCTAAGTATAACCTAAAGCTGTGGTGCACGTGGTTACTGTTGAGTCCTGTACTAGCATATTCCAGGTAAGGGAAGCTAGAACCCTATTGTTCGGTATAAAAATGGTTGCTTAGATGTTGTTCCGAGATCGTCGTGCATATATGTGACTGTGAGTGTATGGTGTGAGTTGATCTGTTGCGTGTGATATGTATTCGCATCTGTTGCAGGTGAAAACAGTGGCAGGCACTGATAAACTTGCCCAAGCGAGCTAGTCTCGCCTAGGCGAGATTAACAGAGGCTCGCCTAAGCCTTTTCTCCACGAATGGTCGCCCAGGCGACCCACGGTGTTTGTTTGAGCGAGCGAGCATCTTGCCCAAGCGAGAGGGGTCTCGCCTAAGCGAGATCCCGCGAGTGCTTCTGCTCCCTTCTCGAGCCCTCGCCTAGGCGAAGGGGTAGCTCGCCTGGGCGAGACCATCTCGCCTGAGCGAGACCCCTCAGCCTGAGCGAGGTGTTGGGCGAGACAGTGCTGCGATTGGATATTTGTTTGTTCCTGAATGGTCTGTTTTGGTTGGGTATGAATGTACGATGAGTGATATGTATATAATGGGGTATGAGGTATACGTAGTATGATTCCTGAATTACAAATGATGAGTTTGGTGGGAAAGTTGGCATGATCTCTACATGACTTGTATATGATGAGTCGGTTACATATGTATGTGTGTGGGGTCACAAGCGTGGCATGAGCAATAATGAATCTTGGTGGTTGGTAAAGCTTTGGTATGGTTGGCATGAGGAGAAACACCTTACTCATGATCGAGAATAACGAGTTGGTAATAATTCAACATATGAGAAATGAAGATTTGTTACGGGATTTGGGCTGAAACCTTATGCGCAATGTATGTATAAATCCTTGGTTGTTTATGTATGCTGGTTCGTGTCAGTGCGTAATTCCTTGGGATCTCTAGGTGAGACTTTCAGGGTCGCGCTTCAGTGGTCGGGACGTAATTCCATGACCCCTGTTAGTGGGTGTCCATGGTGGTGCCCCATCTGTATAACTAGGTAAGGATTCAAGGTAAGGACTGCATCCTGACACTCTAAGGGGCCAGTTAGTCTCACTTAGAGCGGACTGACTCCTGTGGT
>Ga0214543_1011666_pt1 | contig 12182 bp, 4 predicted proteins | sample CNSS2metaG_FD_160094 | JGI IMG/M metagenome (GOLD analysis project Ga0214543, IMG submission 160094) | Root nodule microbial communities from cowpea collected in UCLA plant growth center, Los Angeles, California, USA - CNSS2 | ecosystem: Host-associated > Plants > Roots > Nodule | place: USA...
GAACGTTGACGGCGCAGTTGCGGGTGCTTCCATGGCTGCTTCTGGTAGATATAGATGTTGGATGCAGGTATTGTGTGGAGGCTCTTGGTGGCGCGATTTCAGCTGCTGCAGCTGTGGTGGTTTCCTTGCGGAGAAGATGACTCGCGATGGTGGTGTTGTAGTGTCCGACGAAATTTTTTATTTTAAAAAAATATTGAACACCTATGGCTTCGGTTCTTCCAGACCCGAGGCAGAAAACAGACGCTATGGCCTCGGGTGATAACCGAAGCCAAAAGGATGTGCCTTTTGGCCTCGCCCCAATATGCCTCGGTTCTAAAACCGAGGCAGAATCACGAAAGTAACCGGGGCCAAAAGCCCTCACTGCACTAGTGTACCCAATCACTATATGAAAACTTGACAGAAGGAATTTTGTGTTTCATCCAAACCCAAGTTGTCACTTGTGCTAAACCAAATATTTCGTGAGGATCAACTTTCCTTTGTTTGAAGATTACCCCATTCCTATGTTTTCAGATTTCCTCCACTATTGCTAACCACATGCCTCTCCATATAGAGTTTTGCCTAGTATTAAGGTTAATAATAGAAAAGTGTTTAAAATTCTCCCTAGCTTTAAAATGGTGCATAAAGCTCACCACCAACCAATTATCACACAGGTTCCACAACTTTTGGGTTACTCTACAGGAGGAGAAAAGGTGGTCTACACTCTCCGCACTTGCTAGGCATAACTCGCAAAGATTATGTTGTAGTTGAACCCCTCCTCACAATTAAATTATCCTTCGTTGGTAATTTATCTAAGGATATCCTCCACCCTAGAAATCGTGCCTTCGGAGTTACCTTTGTGTTCCACAACATATGAAATACTTTATCCTCTTCCTCTACAAAATTTCCTTGCAACTTATAATAGAAAGACTTAACAGAAAATACCCCATCATCATCATCCTTCCAAAGCCAAGTATCTAGATGCCCCTTTCTAAATCTTTGATTACTTATCATTTGAATGAGTTGTTCCTCCAAAGATGCCTCCTAGACGAGTTTTAATCTCCTCCAATTTAGGTCCCACATCCATTCATCCCCTTCCTAGTGGCCAACCTCCTTTATGTATCTTTCTTTACCTTTTTCCCTTCTCCTACTAACCACCCAATGCACTTTTCGAACCAAGCCCCATGCTTAGAATTACCGCAAACTTTATGGATATCTTTCCACCACCTAGACGCATATCTTGATATATTAGTTTCATTAAGATTCCTCCATCACCCGTATTTTGATTCAAGTACCTCTTTCCAAAGGCCATGCCCCTATTCCTAGTCTCCATTTCCACTTTGCTAAAAGGGCTATATTGAAGTTCCCTGTGTCTCTTATGCCCAGACCCCCATCCTTCTTTAGTTTACAAATATTTTCCCATCTAACCCATGCTATTTTCCTATCAATTGCTCCCTATCCCCAAAGGAAGTTCCTCTGCATTTTAACGAGTTCATTACACACACTTTTTGGCAGTTTGAAGAAGGATAGATAGTATAATGACAATGCAGATAATACTGATTTTATTAGACATGCCCTACCAACCATGGATATTAATATGCCTTTCTAGCTAGATAGTCTACTTCTAACTTTATCTACCATAGGTTGCCAGAATATTTTTTGTCCTTGGATTTCCCTCTATAGACAATCCTAAGTACACAAAAGGAATTTTCATGTGGTTGTAGTTTAGAATGATAGTAAAGTCTTTAATGAAAGTTACATTCAGACTCAGGCTTCCTACTTTGGTTTTGGAGAAGTTTACTCTAAGCCTTGACAAGAGTTCAAAACTTCTCAATATAACTTTTATAAACCTTACGTTTTGAGTACTTGCATCACACATAAAAAGAGTATCGTCTCAAAATTGTAGTAACCCCACTTTGTTCCATGTATTCCTACTTCAACTCCATAATAAAGATTTTTCTAATTTACATATTTTTATCAATGTAAAAAGCAAATTCTAGGAGCATCACTTATGGGATACTCTAACATAGTTTCTAAGGTGGAAGTGCCACATGCCAACCTAATCTAATGCTTTCTACGTAATAGGTATATTTTCTCGATCATTCCCTTCTCTCCTTTTCTCGTATACTAATAAAAAACACTTATGGTTTTAGTGTTTATTGTGGCTTCTATAAATAAGGTATGTGGTGACCTAAAAGAAGCATTATGAATTTGTTTGTGTTGAGTTGAGAATTTCCATTTCAAAGTTCATGCCCAACGAAATCCCAATTCGTCCATGGCCCCGCTTGGCCTCTTTGTACTCTCCGGCACAGTCACATCTGGCATCTCAGACTACAGAAGAAAGCCGCAATAAAGGTATTCGCATAGAGCTATCGGATTCTGATAAGGGCAATGGCATAAGGATGGTAACAGTTGCTGGGAAAAATAGAGGTGCTAAAATGCAAACAAACCAATCGCAGAAGAAACGACTTAATATGAGTGTTGTGTACGCCAATAGCATCGTGCAGTGTATAAGCAACTCAATGGTGTTTAACAGCAGTTGCACTCATCGTAATCCAGGTATGAATCTTATTACCTCCGAGAAGCCATTTGGCCAAGGATAAGTTCTAAGGTGGCGTCTCAAGTTATTTCTATCTTTTCTATGATGAACTTTTCGACGTGTTGAAATTTATTAGGCAGAAAAATACTCAGAGTCATGCTTAGGAATCAAACTGTCAATTTAAGTTTCATATTAATATTATTATGTTTCATTCTTGATGAATTTCATAGCAAAAGCAGCATAAATTAAAATAACCTTAAGATGCTTAGGATGGGTTAATAGTTGGAGGGTTATTTCGGTATCTTTTAATAAGGTTTTGAAACTTAGAAATTATTTTTATTGTTATTTTTTTTGTTTATTTATTTTAATAAAGACTTAAATGCAATTTTGGTACACTAGATTCTTTCTTCTACCACTATTATAATTTATATTTCGGTTTTTTTTGTTCAACACATCTTTGATATAGTTTGAAAGGAAGTCATTGCTATTTTTTTCTAAAATTTTTAATTGATAGATAATTTTTAATTTGTGAATAATTATTTTTTACAAAATTATAAAATTTATAATTATTTTTTATAAAATTTGTTATGAAAAGTGTTTTATACAAAATATTTAAAAAAAAATTGACAATAATTTAAAAAAAAATTCAGAACAAAATTTGTAAATATTTTTTACAAAAAAGTTTTAAAATAAAATTAATAGAAAATATGAATTATTTTAATAGTAAATTGAATGTTATGGCGATAAATTCTTCATCATAGATAGATGTTTATTACTTTGATATGCTAATGTAAACTTTTGACAAAGAGGAACATGACAGAACGGTAGTTTGATGAAGACAATAAGATGAATTAGAATATATAAAAGAAAAAAGATGAAGAGTATAATATATTCACAGATAAAGATGAAGAGTAAGTTTACACCGTTTTAACGTAATTTTAAAATATTTATGTTGTCTTAAAGCAAAGTAAATAAATAAAAAAACTAAATTTAGACAAATGAATTAGAAAATGAAAGAGAAAATTAATCCCAATTGATGGTGTGGCTTTTTACTAATGAACTAAAATTATATTAACGTAACATGAATTATTTATTCATAAATAATTAAATATTTCCATATTATCCTAAATAATGCAAATTAAAATGAATATAATAGCAATGCGTATATATCTTAAAGTCATTTCGCACCGAAATTTCAAGAAAAGAAATAAACTTGCAAAGAATTATTATTCATTCCACCAAACACCTAATATAATATCCTCATAATTCAGAAATATATGGGCATACCCCACGAATGGGAATGAAGGGAAATTGCATGGTATAGTGCCTAACTTAACTTGTCCATCACAAGGATGTTGCTCTTCCACTCATTCATTCCAGCACCACTTATTATTACTCTCACACCAACCCTTCCAACAATCCAATCTTATACTCTCACTTAATACTTTTTGGTTATTTTAAGAAATAAATTTTAAATTTAACTCAAATTTTATAAAATTTTACAAAATCTGTGAAATGAAATTTAATATTTTTAGTTTATCTTTTCAAAGTGAATTTTAAATTTTACTCGAACTTACAAAATTTTATGAAATTAGTATATAAAATGGACTTGTACCTACTTGTATATTATAAATTTGTCTATCAAGGTATATATACATATTAAACTTATATAATATAAATTTATTTTATATATGCACTCGTCTGAACCGGTTTTAACCATCGGCTTTGATACCAGAGCTTGTTAGGTTTTACAAAGGGGTTTAACTGGGGAGATCCAAGAACAATGACACCTGGCCCAACCATATAAGGCATCGACACCACTCTCAACCCAATACCTTAAATACCTTAAGACAATGGATTTATGGGTCTTTATTCTTATATAATGCTCTACTTTCTCATTTCTGGTCAATGTGGAACTTAGACTCACACTTGAATTCCTAACAGGTAGTTCAATAACAACTCAAAAACGATAACAAATGACTCGATAAACCCAACAAACAACTTACAAATTAAACTTTAAACATAATTAAACCTCACAAAACTAATTTGTAAATGTTAAAAGAAATAGATAACTTAATCTCTTTCTATATATTTTGTTTGTATTATTGCTTATATAACAAATACAAGACACATTACATCTATTCTCTATCAAACAATACATGTATCATATTTTATATATATATATATATATATATATATATATATATATATATATATATATATATATATATATATATATATATATATATATATATAATTTCTATAAATCATTATTTGGTTCGAGCAGTCTTAGATTTTTATTTCTTATCAATAATAAAATTGGTTTATTGAGTAGAGTACACGATTTTCGTTCTCCTTCACTCACTCAACAAATTTTATCACTCAAAATAAAACAAGCAAACGTATAATATTTTTTTCCCTTTTCCAACATTAAATATTAATAAAAATTAAAAATAATTAACATGTCAATTAAAAGTGGATAAAACGGAAGAATTGAACTGAAATATGGTAAAAAATGAAATAAACTCTAAAAAGTAGTTTGATAAAACTAAAATGGATTGTATATTACTCAGATGTATTAAATTAAACAATATTATAGTTTAGTAAATTGAATCAAACTAATTAAGATAGCCTAAATTGTTATTAAACGGTTTGAACTATCTCAATTATTTGATACAATTTAATTCAATTTATTATCGATTTGGTTCAATTATGCTTTTTCCCTCAAAATAATTCAATTTTTTTATGCAATTCAATTGAGCCCTGTGCCATTTTGTTTTAGTTCATTTTTTACACAAATGACTTGTCTTTACATTGGATTTCATTAATCATAAATGAAAGAGGTACCATATCTTTTTGTTTGTTACTCATGAAGTAAAAAGAAAGAGACAATCACCATTAAACAGAAATAGACATTAAAACAATAAAATCATGAGCTGAAAAGCATTGAGCCATTTCACAAATCTCTCATCAATTTGGCTTTCTTCAATACTTTGTAAGGATATTTTAATCTTATATCATATTAGGAGTTAATGGATTTTGCATTCACAGAGTCTTGTTTTTGTTGTAAACTTTTATCAAGGTCCACAAGGCTTTCAAAATCAATGAAAGCATTAACTTTTTTATTTCGTTGAGTGATAAAAATATTATATATCTTGTATTATTGTTTATAATGATAGAGATATCATATATTTGATATTTTTTTAACATTATTAAATATTCTGTAAACTGGAGAAAAAGAGCATTTTTTTCAGAAAAATTAAAAAATTATAAAGGACTGCGCATAAACAAACCAGAAATCAACAAAGTCATTGAAAAATAAGATAATAACAAAATAGAGAAAGAAAGGAGAAGTGGAAGTTGAAAGATCATATGAGAACATAAATCTCATGTTTGATTTCTTCTTTCTTTATGCTTTTATTTGTAGATGAAGACTGTTCTTAACATCATGAGTAGTTAATCTTCCCCTTTTTTGGAAGTAAATGTTATCTATCTGACTTTTTTATATACTATTTATGTCAGTGGATTGATTTTGTGATGAAATGATTTGATGGTTTATCTTATGTTTTAATGTTTAGATATTAATTAACAACTATTATCTAAATCGTATTCGAATCAACTCATTTGATGATTATAAATGTCAGGAATATGACTTAGGATTAAAGAATTAATTAAATTATAGGGATTATTTTTGAATTATTTAAAATAAATGAAATAATTGTAAATTGTAGAAAAAAACACATATAGTAAATCTAATAAGATCTCTGAAACACAACTATATAAGATATTGACATCTCTTAATTTAAAATTATAAGATTATAAATTTATGCGTCTTTATTCTTATATATCTTTTATTCTTATATATCGTTAACTTTTCAATTTTAATCATAGACTTACGTTTTAATTCTTAACGTCTTATTCAACATATATTTAAGAATTTCTATGTTCTAAGTTTATTTGTACCAACAATTTTTCATGCAAGAAACCTAGTTTTTTGAAACTACCTTCAAAACAGACTGTGTTTGGACTATAGATATGGCATTCAACTGTTCTAGATGCAGCCTTTTTCTATGAAACTATGAAACATCTTTTCCTTTTCTGTGTGGTGACTACAAAATACTGGTACTTCTATAATGCAACATTTAATTGAAATATCTTGCTGATAAAAAAAAAATTAATATCTTAGAAAAGCGACTTGCGTAAACATTATGTGGCTGATTTGAAAAAACAGAAACAATTCTAGATATTATGACCAAATACATTTCAAATGTGCCTTCTCTAACGTGAAGTTCAGCTACATAATGATAGATAATTTATCTAAGGGCCGGTCAACATCCAACTTGTTCTGTTGATATTTTAAGTTGATATTTTTAGAAACACTGTATGTCAGAATTTATATTTCCTTAGTTTAGTTGTTTGTTTTGTGACTACTATATGGAATTTGGTTTAATCCTTTCAAGTTGTAGTATTTTTTTTCTTTTATTTTTATTTTTTTAATGACAATAAATTTTTTAACAAATTTTTAAATTTTTGTTATTGACTGATATTTTCATCAGGGATCTATGGATAAATTTTGATGACAAGATGGATGTCAAAATTTTCACTTTTAAATCTGTAGACAAAATTTAGTGGTAATTAAATTTTTATAGATTTGTTAATGAAATTCTTTCATAACTGATTTTTATTTTAAATTTGTCAATAAATTTGTTGAATGTTAAATTTTTGAAAATTTGTTAGTAACTTTTTAGTTTACCAGTAATTGAAATCTTTTATATATGGGTAAATTTATTGGTAGATGATTGTTTTAAAAAGTTGTCACTAAAATTTTATCACTATAAATATAAATTCTCATGTTATATAAAAAAATTTCTGTAAATTTGTTAAAATAATTTACAAGAATTTTTTTTTTACTATATTTTCTAAGAATGTTAATTGGTAGATAAGTCCTTTGTGGATAATTATTTTCTACAAAATTATAAAATTTACAAGTATTTTCTACAAAATTTGTTGTAAAAAATGTTTTATATAAAATATTTTATAAAAGAATTAGTAACAATTTTTTGTAATTTTTTTTACAACAAAATTTGTAAGTATTTTCTATAAAAAAAATTTAAAACAAAATTAACAGGAAATATAAATTTTTTTAGTAATGTATAATAACTATTTATTTTTAATTTGTTGGTAAAATAGACTACAAGTATGTCTTATAAATTAACTAAAGGTGGATGTGAAGAAAAAGAAAGAGGAGAATGAAGATAAAAAAAGAAGTTAAATTACAATATTCACCAACAAATAATCAGTGATGATCAAAATTCTTCAATAACATGACAAACTTTTTTTATTCATCAATCAAAACACATCTTACCAGATTTTATTGTCATCAATAATCTGTGAATAATTTTGTTTGACGAAGAATTTACGCTATTACTTATGAATTGTGTCAATGAGTATCTAGTGATACTTGTTAATTTTTTTTAATAATGAAGTTTTTTTAAATTTGTTAGGTTTTACAGAGGGAGTTTTACTGGAGAGATATAACACCAATGAGATCTGAGTCTAACCATATAAGGCACTGACACCACTATCAACCCAAAACCTTAAGGTAATGGGTTTATGGGTCTTAATTCTTATATAGTGCTCTATTTTCTCATTTCTCGTCAATGTGAGACTTAGAATCACACTTGGATTCCTAACAAAATAGATAATAAATATCTTGTTAAGTACAAATAATTAAATATGTCCTTATAAATTAATCGAAGAAGAATGAGAAAAAATTAAAGATGAGGAGATGAAAAAAGAGAGAATTAAATTACTTATCAATAAATAATTATTGATGACCAAAATCCTCCAATAATTTGACAAATTTTTTTATTTGTCGATCAAATTTACAACAAACATTTTATCGAAATTTCGCTATTGATTATGAATTTTGTACATGTGTATCTGGTGATACTTGTTAAGGTCACAAGATTTGTTTATACACATGAAAACTAAAAAGTTGCTCAAACTCTTAAAAAAGTTTCTAAAAATTGTTTTATTCGAAAGTTAATTTTAATTTATCCAGAAATTAATATTATTTTTTCTTTTTTACTTGTAACTCATTATTATGAAAAACAAATTGGTCCAAACACGTGATAATGATATTATATAGAACTGTCAAAATGGGTCGTTCGGTTCAGCCCAACTCGATCCATCATGAGTTGGTTACTTAGTGGACCAACCCATTCCGGTTTACTTATAAGTGAGTCGAAAAACTTTGAACCCAATCTGGTTAACCACGAGTTGGTGGATTAAATGGGTTGACTTACTAGCCCACTTAATTTAAATAAAATATTTTTTTTTCTTAAGTCATAAATTATCATTCAAATTAAAATTTAGGTTAAAATACTCCGTTGGTCCTCGTTTTTGTAGCAAAATCTCAATTTGGTCATCATATTTTTATTAGTCTCAATTAGGTCCTCATTTTTGTAAATTAGTATCAATTAGGTCCTTTCCGTTAGTAGAGAACTAACACCATTAAGTAGGTGCCACGTGCGAGCTTCTCGTTTTTTTGAATTTTTTGAATTTTTTTGAATTTTTTTTGAATTTTGAATTTTTTTGAATTTTTTTTTAAAAAAATATTTATGCTAATGTGGCACGTGTCAATCTAATATGGTGACACGTGTCAAATTATTGTATGAATCGGTCCTCATATTTGTTAATTTGATTTGATTACAGTCCAAATTTTTTTAAAATAATTTTAATTTCATGTGCTCCAAATTTAGAACAAATTTAATTTTTTTATAAATGTAATGATGATACTTTTATTACATATTTTTAACAATATTTAATTTATTTAAATTTATATTTTACATTAAACTTTATTTAAATTTTATTTTAAAATTATAAATATATAGATTAATAAATTTATATTCGAAATATTTGTATAATATTCAATATCAACAATATTTTAGAGTTGGCTTAAAAATAACAATTTTATAAATTCAAATGTAAAATTTTAAAATAAATTTATAAAAAATTAAAATAAATATATTTAAAATTTTAATATTAAATATAATTAATATTATTAAAATATTTAATAAAAATATCAATTTTAATAAAAATAATCATAACATTATATAAAGTAAAATTTGGTCTAAATTTGGAGTGCCTGAAATTAAAAAATTTTTAAAAAAATTGGGACTCAAATCAAATCAATTTAACAAATATGAGGACCAATTTGAGATTCATACATTAATTTGGCACGTGTCACCATATTAGATTGACACGTGACACACTACAGAAGTGACACGTGGCATAAATATTTTAAAAAAAATTCAAAAAAAATTCAAAAAAATTCAAAAATTCAAAAAAATTCAAAAATTCAAAAAAATTCAAAAAAAATTCAAAAAATTCAAAAAAAGAGAAGCTAACACGTACTTAAAGGTGTTAGTTATCTACTAACGGAAAGGACCTAATTGATACTAATTTACAAAAATGAGGACCTAATTGAGACTAATAAAAATACGAGGACCAAATTGAGATTCTGCAACAAAAACGATGACCAACGGAGTATTTTAACCTAAAATTTAAATAAACAACAATACAATCTAAGTACAATCCAAAATGATGTTAAACTCTAATACAAACCAAAATTTAAAAAAAAAAATTACTATATAAGATCAAAGCATTCTTGTTACTTATTCAACTATAATATTATAGTCTTGAATGGATAAATTCATAATATTTTCATCTTTTGAAACATCTCCTTTATCCCCATCTATTTGGAGTTGAAGTTAGGTTTCTATTTACCAACTCACTATGTTTGGTTAAAAGAAAATAGTTTAACATTGCAAAGCCCAACATAATATGTGTGACAATACGGATTGATAGGTCAACCTGGTTCACCACGAGTTCAACCTAGGTGAGTCGGATTCTTGATGCGCTGAATCAGAAATTAACCCGAAGTGACATTTATAAAAGATTCAATCAAATCCGACCCAGATCTATGGTAGCCCGAGTTGGGCATGAGTTCTGACTTACTTTCACGGTTCTAATATTATACACTCAAATCAGTAAGTCGCATGTGTAATATGAATTACATAGTAAGATTGAACAGTTTTGAATGGTACTGAAAGGAAAAGGTTATCACCGTCGCATTATGGAGAAAGGAGACTGAAGAAGGAAACAAAGAACGAATTATTCAAATATGTAACTCACTGTTATTTATTTTGTCTCTGAAATGACAGCATTTGAAAGTATATATATCTACCTAGGAAGAAGATAAGGTAGAATAAATTCCTCATTATCTAGGCATGCAGAGCCTACTGATCTAAAATCAAATTTAATTTATTTATAGTCAAATTTGGTGCAGTTTCAATGGCGATGTGTATGAAAGTATTAGCAAATATTTAAGTATTATAATCAATCGTTATGAATTGATTGAATGAGGCTTACAACTCCTAATGGTTATCCAAATTTCACTCATAGTGTTTATATGTATAATACTGACTTTTCAAGCCATTACTTTCAAGTGGGTCTTGCGTGTTGAAAAAAGGTTCCTGCATATGCATGCATTGAACAAGATACAGAATTTGACAAGGGTAATTAATTAGCTTCAAACTCTCTTTCATGGGGGTCTACAAGAAAAGCTTTGGACCATGGATTTTTAAAGTTAAAGGTAATGAAGTTGGATTAATTAAGAAAGTGTTTTAATTTTCATTCATTATATATATATATATATGGTCAATTATGTGAACATGAATGGAGCATTGAACCTAATCACCATTGAGAGAAATCATGCAAGGACAGTGTATCCTGAAACAAAAGAGACCAGACCACCTTGTCAAATTCAGAATTCCACGTTTGATTTTGGAAAATGTCTTAAGAGGGGTTTCGAGTATGTGCATGTTTTGATGAGAACTGGGATTAACATTCTGAATCTTTGAACCCTTCAACGAACTTAGCACAGAGACAGCTGTTTCCTCTGTGAGCTGTTTGGATAGGCACTTTTTCACATGCTTAATTGATTATTACAGAACCAAGATGTCCCACGATTAGGTGAAGATCCAAACCGCAGGGGAGTGTACCGTTTATAGTTAACAGGGTATCCTAACAGATTAGAGAGAGTGAAGGGTGGGTAGGCTTTGAAGGGGGAAAAGGAAAATGGGATGTGGGAAAGAAGCTAGAAAGTGAAAAGATGGTGTGGACAAACCTGAAAGCGGTGCAACAGTGGCTTTTGTACGGGCTGTCTCTGCATGTCATGGTCCCATCATCACTCAGATTACAAACCTAAACATGCAACCAAAACTCATTATTTTACTTGTTTATCTGTTTACTCTGTCTCTAGTATTCTCTTATACCTACATAACTGCACATTAAATTTCAGAACCAAACTAATCCATTCAACTTCCTGCCTACCTAAGTAGCCCATCAAGAGTGTGGATCTTTTAAGTATTTAATCTTACAGAAACAATATGTAAGATGAGATTTATTTCTGATAATGTAACTGAACACAAATACGACGAACATGGAAACGGAAATACCGTTAAATTAAAAAATATAGGACATGGGAAATACTGTTAAATTAAAAAATATAGGACATGGGATACGGTATATATATATATATATATATATATATATATATATATATATATATATATATATATTTTATTTATTTTTTTATTAT
>Ga0214543_1011669_pt1 | contig 12177 bp, 6 predicted proteins | sample CNSS2metaG_FD_160094 | JGI IMG/M metagenome (GOLD analysis project Ga0214543, IMG submission 160094) | Root nodule microbial communities from cowpea collected in UCLA plant growth center, Los Angeles, California, USA - CNSS2 | ecosystem: Host-associated > Plants > Roots > Nodule | place: USA...
ATTCAACAGAGAATCTGAATTATACGAAGAATACTTTCTTTCTCTCTCTCTCCTTGGTGCACCCATGGGTGATCATAAACCCATACTTTTAGGGCTTTTGTCTTTCATGTGAGATGATCCAGGCACCATGATGGTTGAAGGTGATGGAGAGGCACATGGAAACTAAAAGGTCTTCTTCCCACAAAAGAGTACACATTACAACCAAAAAGAAAAAGAGAAAAGGGATGAAAAGAAGATAGGAAAATAAAATAGGTTTAAACATTTTTCTTTTTAAAAAAAGGTAAAAACAACCCACGCTCCCATGTCCTACTAGATAATGCTTCTCCTCAACACTCTCATTCATTTTCTCCTCGTTGGGAAGAATAAAGGAATCAAACACTACCCTGTCCCTGAGTTGGGTGTATGGGTATGTGTTATAGAGACACTTAGATAGTGAAAGAGAAAGAGAAAAAAAAGAAGATAACATAGATATCGATTAATGTAAGGGCATAAAAGAATCACGTAGACCAAAACCAAACCAAACCATGGTACGAAAAATCCAAGTAGAGACCACCTTTTTTTTCACAAAACTGACAAATTAATATTTCCAAGGAATTCACTGGAATTCTTGCTGTGTGTGTCACTTTCTATTTGACATATGTTAGAGGGGAGAAGAAAGAAAAGTGATGAAATCATTTATCTAATTATCTAATTGCAATTTGCATCTTATGTATATAAATATATTACAACACCCTTTGTGTTATTGAGTAGTTATTTTCATGATTGTATTCTTAAACACTTGGCCTCATTATTAAAGATGCATGATTTTTATAATTTTTGCTCCAATGGTTTTGTGTGGATAAAAAGTTGAATCATGTGCTCATCACAGCTGCATCGTCCCACCATTATTCCTGAATAGTAAATACCCTTCCACAAATTTAAAGGGAAGACAAGAATATTACCCAAGTTCCAATTTGGGTTTCTTATCCCATACTTTTGCATTCTTATTTTGTGCTTCACTGTGCAATATTGGAAAACAACAACACCATCATCTTCTTCTTCTACTTTTCCTTTCCATTTCATCAATTCTACTAAAAATATGTTCCCAACTTACTTTTTAACCCCTTAATACTTTAATTATTCTTTTTTTTATGTATATATTTAACATTTCAAGAGTAGAACTAATATTTATGAACGATTTAACGGTGTGACTCGACAACAGATAACATGATAAACTTTTAAATGGTTTTGATATTATATTAAGAAATGAATTCTAAACAGAACTGAGTCTTACAAAACTGACTTATAAAGTAAAAATTTGTATATGCTTATATAATATAAACTTATCTTGTTTATAATTGATGTGAGATCTTCAATATTTTCTTTTATGTATTTATGGCTAAGACATAATTTTTATTTTTTAAAATGTTTTATAAAATGGTATTGATTCTCCTTGGATATATTTTATATTTAGTTCTTACACTTATTAAAGACAAAAAAAAAATTCATGTTAATTTTATGCAAAATATAAGAACGAAAAATCTATAGAAATATTAAAATGACTAAAATCAATTAATTGAAAGATGAAAATTTTATTTTATTGTAAGCATGTTAACTGATATGCAAATGAGATAGAAGGACTACAAGTTGAGTTCTCTGATTTTTGCTTTTGAACCAAATTCATTAATCAGATGAAACAAATTTATGTATTCTCTAATTTTGCTTTGAACCATATCCATATATACAGTTAATTGAAAAAAAAAATCCATAAACTATAGGAAAATCAAAGTGAATTTGCTGAAAAATAATTGTTTCTATTGAAGTGATAATATCCAAACTGCTAATAATTTGCATTCAAAAGCTTTTTTTTTTTCACCATCCGTCAGTGATGGAGGAATTGATAGGTTTATTAAATAACTATTTTCCACTGATATATTTTTTTTTCAAAAATAGACAATAAAATTCATTTAGTTAAAAAAAATTTCAGATATATTATGAATTTTTCCATAAATTGGTCCAACCTTAGTTGTCTCTAATAATAAAGTAATTCTCTATAACAGAAATAATACGAATTAACATTTTAATATACAGTGCAATTCATAATTACATTTGATATATACTATTGATAAATTTTTTATTCGTGCCATGCATAAATTTAATTTAATTATAACTTAATTTTCAGATAAAAAATAGATTATTATATATGATAAAATTATTGATTTTTTTTGTAATATTTCCTTTAATTGCAAAGCTATATATCTAATACTACTTACAAATCATTGATAGTGACAGTTGTTTTTCATAGACAGTGAATAAATATTGAAGGAATAGTACAAAATTGCAATGTTTATATTAATATTTTTTAGGCAAAGACTATATAACACATATAGGTTCATACTCTAACTAGAAGTCAGAAAACCAAGAATACAAGGTTTTGAAGCACAACTAGAAATTTGTGAGATGTTAATTTTTTTTTTCTTTTTGTTGTATCTTTAAAAATACACCGAGAAATAAAATATATATTTTTTATTTTTGTTTTTATATAATATTACTTCATTTGACAATAAAAAAAAATACTAAACTGTTCACACATGATACTTCTCGTTCTTAATTATAATAAAGTAAAGAAAAAAAATAAAAAGGAGATAAAAATATATGACTTACTTTTTTTTTCTTTGATGTTGGCCGGGAACATGAGATAAGAATTATTGAGAAGCACTAATGACAAAATTAGTGTTTACTATTTTAATAGACAAAGTATAAAACAACTCTTTTGTCATGCTTTTGATAATTAAGCTAGATATTTAATTATGATTCTCTTAATCAATTCTTGATTAACACTATGCTCTGTCATTGTCACAGTTCTTCGAAAAGATAATTATCATGATCTTATGCACAATTAATCAGAAGTCCCTCCAATACTGATTGAAACGTTTGAGGTAGCTACAGTGTGATCCATTAGGTGCATGTGCATGAATGAATTATTAAATTCTGATTAGTGGTCAAATATTTTATAAGTTTTCATATTGACTGAATGACGTGGAAAATAAATATGTATTTATTTTTAATCTAAATTAAGTTTTTGTTTGATCCATAATATTAAAAAAAAATTTAAGGACAATAACTATAATAACATTAAATGATGAGATATTAGAAATATTTTAATCCGTGTTTATAAATATCAGAAAATAAATATAAACACAAGATTTCAAATTTATATTTTCATTCTCTAATAATACTAATATTATAAAAACAAAATTATCTCGCATAAAAATTAATGTACTGGCATACAACTTATAAACTTAAAAAAGAAAAAAAAATTCAAAAATACTATCTAAAATATGTATTGTCTTTTCTGAAGTCTATATATAACAAATATAAAACCATACAGAATATCATACATTTTATGAAATCTATACAAAACAAAGATAAAGTCATATAATACATAGGACATTTTAGAGATAACATATTACAATAGATTTATTAATGAACAAAATCTAATTTTTACAAATTTCTTTTGGTTCAGAAGAACAAATTATCTTTGTGATATTATTTTTTTTTGATAACTAATAATATAATTTTACTATATATATTCAGACACACTTCAATCATTCGAGTATAAATACCGCATCTGTTTGAGTACATCTCAATCACTTAAGTCGACATGTATTCAACCCAAACACATTCAGTAAAAAATAATCATATGACTAAATGGTTGATATTGAAAAATTATGATTAAGTTAAGAAGAAAGGATTAAAACAAAATTAACAAGTAATTAAGCCACGTGACTGAGGTCGATTCAAGTAAGGTTCCCCAAATAATAGTATAAATAACACATTTTACTAGATACATTAATAACGTTTTTTATTATAATATTTATTATCATCTAGTAAACTGACTTGAGCATTAGAGTGTCTTTTATAGACACAATCCGGTTACAGCTTGGATTGAGGCAAAATGAGAAGCATGAATAGATGATTATTATTATTAGGACATAGACAAGAAGTAAATGGCGATGTAGCGAACATCTCACACCCCCTTATAGGGTTTATGATACGATGATGAACAAGATATGTTTGTCTTGTGCAAAGGGATTAAAAGATCCAAGATTATGTGTGGAATTCAGAGAAGTCTCTTATATTTGTCCATACATATTTCAAACAATTAAATGAAACAAAAAAAGGGGATACCATTCACTCATTATTATCAAACACTTGAAACATGAGAAGACAAGTGGCTTCAAATCAGGACATCCTCACAGCAACAAACAATGATATAATACACACAGCATAATTATAACAATTAGTTGGATAAAAAAATAAAATAATATTATTGCATATAGGCCCCTCTTCCCCCTCATTGAGACAAAGACAATTTAAGAATATATAATACATTGAAAAGATCTCACCCCCACTCATTTTCATTGTGATCCCCACCACACTCTTATTTCCACCCATTCATTTTCTGCCCATTATCATCATTTCAACCCTAGTGATAATGACTGGTCAAAACTTGATTGATCACCTAAACAAAGCTACAATACATATACATGCAATCAAAAGGTAAAATCTAAACAAATTTTATCATGCATGTCTCCCTTTTTTTTCTTTTTTTTTTTTAATTTCCCCTCATGAAGCTCATTAGTCTCTTCATCAATCAATTTTCCTTTCTTGATAAGAAGAAATAACATTACTATTACCATGCATCCATGCTTCTTTTCTTACCCAAAATGGTGACTTGCCTCATAAACAATCTTCAAAGTCAAAAAGCTTTTCCCTACAAGGAGTCTTCATAGCCCCACTTTATTTCCCATTTCAATTTAACAATCAAACCTACACATATTATAATAATAATAATAATAATAATAATAATGTTCCTCAATTTAGCTTTTTCTTTTTTCCCCATCTTCCAAAACAAACAATATTTCCTATTTTACAACCAAATGAGTTTTTCAAAAAATTGTGTTGTGAGATATTACTTAAGGAGAATATTATTATTATTATTATTATTATTAATTAATTAATTATATATAATATTAGATGCTTTGTTTCTTTGTAATGTGAAGTCAATTTCATAGAAAATAGTGTTAATATCCGATTGATTAGATAGTGGATTATACGAAGGTGATTCATTTCATTCTTTGGGATTCTTTATGATTAGACAATATTGTCTTTCTCATTCAAAAGTAGTAGTGTAGCTAGATACCTAATGGCCTAATTCTTCTAATTACTTCAAAACAAATTCTTCAATATTCATGATGATGTCTTTTCCAATTATTTCAGTGACCAAACTCTTCACCAATATTGCTGTGGATAGAATCATTCATATGCATTTCATCGAATTTTTTTTATTTGTTTTATTCTCACGACATTCACCTTGATTGCTGCATTAGCTATGCTCAACTATCAACTCACAAGTGTATATTCTATCCAAAAAATATATATTCATTATCATTATCAAAATTAATTAAATAAAGACTTGGGCAACATCGCTCCTCTCAATAATAATACTAATAATATATAATTAAGGAATATAAATAAAGTGAATTACGAAATTCGAAAAAATAAACCACCATCATTAATTCGTAGATCCCTCCCATTATTCGTATAAACATGCATCCAAATTAAAGGGGAAAGAATTTTGTTGTACGTCAAGGATATCATATTCGTCGAATAATGTCAACAACATTATTTATTCGGATATTATTAATTAAACTGGGTTTTAGTGTTTCGTACTGGTTTAGTATAATATAAAAACACTTACAAAATTACATACATAAAAGTATATTTGGGTGATATATAGAAGTATATTTTTCTTAAATTTTAGTGTTTCAATGCCTTTCTCAATTCAAGCATAAATTTATTCTTAAATTTATATACTTCATTATCTCATTTGGGTGATATATAGAAGTCTATTTTTCTCGTGTCATACTCTCGTACTTTAATTGTATAAACTTTATTTCTTTGACTCTCTTCACATCATTAGAAAAATATTTTCCACAAAAAGAAATTTTTATAACCACTTCTTAGGTTATGATATTCTCCCTCCATCTAATAATCAATTTGTGGTCTCTTCTAATAACATAAGCACAACATAATTTACATTTTTATTTTTAGAACAATTCACAACTTGAAATATTTTCTCCATTTTCTTAATTTATAATCCAACCTTTGTAAGAGGTTTGTTTGTTTTTTTTTTTTTTCTAAATTGAAATAAACCTTGTGACTTAATGGTTCTTCAGGCCTTTGATTCCTCAGGCCTTTGGTTCCTCAATAATACAACAGTCATTTTGTTGATAGCTTGTATTGCTTCAATTAATTTAATGTTCTTCTCCTTATTTTTCATTTGGTATTGCAAAATTTAGGATTCATAAAAATCTTATGATGAACACATTTCATATGTCTCTCGTAAGAAACGCTCATATCTCATCTAATGTGAGATCCCTTCAAATATAGTTTAACTTTTCATTTACTTAGATATGAGAGATACTTAATTTCTCCTTAATCTTGACGAAAAAGAAATATAATACTTAAAAGTTTATATATGCATTATATATATATATATATATATATATATTAAAATTAATTAATTATCATTTTTATTTATTCTTAATTATTAAATAAAAATAAAAATTTTCAAATTGACTTATATCTTAAATGGTTTAATAGTGAAACATAGAATGCGGAAGATTTAACCCATGTTCAACCGACAATTAATCAAAAGGTGTGTTTGGTTGAGCGTTGGAGAATTGATTCTAGATGAATCAATTCTCCAACGTAGAACCAAGAATTAGTTATTTTTCATTCAACGTGATTTTTTTACTTTTTAATTGATTTTAGAAATCAAAACTGAGTTTACATTAGGAAATCAAACACGTACTGATATCTAAGAACATTTCGATTTATAATCTTGTTGTAACATATATAGGAGAGCGTCTTAATGTTAATGTTAATGTTGGGAATATAAATTGGAAAGGAGTGAAGGAAGCTAGAAAGTTGAAAAGCAGAAGTAGGGTCCCTCTCATCTTATAGGCTTATGACTCTATGGTCACTTTAGGGTCCCCGCAAGGCTGGTGCTAGCCCATGAACTGCAACTCATGTAGCATCTCACACTATTGGACACCAAGTTTATTTGCATGTCTCACTCTTTACTAACTTTTACCAGCTACTTCCTCATTTAATTACTTATCTATTTTTATGAATCAAATAAAACCATAACATAAAGTGTTAAGGGTTGTTCAATAACTGCAAAAATATTAAAAGTTAAAATTAGTTCATTCTCATAAATATTCAACAAAGACTAAACATAAACTTTTATTTAAGAGATGGTTGTATTGTAGAGTAAGATGAATGTCAATTTAAGATTTTATTTCTTTTGACCTTTTATCATCTTTTATTTTATTTATAAATAAAAGGAAAAATAAAACTTACTTGTGAATAAAAAAACTTTATTTCTGGATTGATAATTTATATAAGATTTATTAAGTAATTTGATTTCTTTTATTTCGATTTATGATTCACTTTGAATTTTATATCCTTTAAATCAACTGAGTCTCAATATTTGTTAAATAGAGTTGATTCGATATTTTTCGATAAGCTGATATCAACACTGTTTGAAAATGTTATGTCATATGCCAAAATGTGGCTGGAATCTTTATTGTTTTATTTATCTCTCAACCTCCCACCACCTTCATCCACTTCCCTCCACCTTTGGTACACCTAAGTTCATACAAAATCAAAACCCAAACACTAAAACAAAGTCATCAAGACAATTACCACCAAAGTAACCTTCTAGTACTCCTTAAACAACGAAATCGAAGAAAACATTCCAAGTAATAAGTTATACCCAAAGTGAGAACATTTTTAGAATGTTAGAGTTTTGAATTGTACGAAGTTGAAAAACATGTATGAATTATGGTTTTTTTTTTCTGAGGTTTAGATTTGGGAAGAAGGTCAGGTGAAGGAAGGTGGTGAGAGGTCGAGGAAGGTGAAAGGAGAAAAAAAAGGAAAGATTCTACAGTCAAAAATAATTCAGATTTTAACACGTGATACTTTTAAATGACGTTAATGTCAATTGAGTAAAAAATAATAAAAAACCAAAGTGAACCATATTCGAACATTTAGGAACCAAATTATTAATTAAACCTTAACATAAATTATACTATTTTTCTTAAACTCATCGTAGTCATTATAATTAGAAAATGATTTCCCATAAACTCAAATAATATTTTATCATTTATATTTAATTAATAAGTTACAGTCTCTCACGTAAAATATAAAATCTTTTATAGGAGTCCTTTCATAATACAATATTGGCTAGAAAGTTTAGAATACAGGTTAGACAACATATTTAAAATAAGAAATATATAACTTGAGATTTTAATCATCATTGTCCTATAAATATATGAATTTTAAGTATTTTAAATAAATATTGATCATTTGAGGGATGGTGATATGGATGAAGATAATGATCTGATTGATGGTAATATCCATAATGGAATAAGCTCACTCACGGGATTAACAGAAACATATATAAAGGACTTGGTGATTTTGAAAGGTGATAGAGAGCACAATATCTTTTTTCCTTGATTAGGTATCTATTTTACTTGACCACTTTGAATTTGATCTAACAAATGGTAATGTCCCTAAACGTCTTAAGCAACTTCAAAAACATTTAGTTTATTACTTATCAAATTTTCCTTTGTAAGTGCGAAAATGTTTAGTTCATATGCCATCTCCATAACTATTACAACTATTATTGTTCTTTAAATATAAAAGTAGATACAAATATGGAGGATATATTTGATCACAAAGTTGTGCATGCATATCTTCACGACGGGTTTAAGTCTTACAAAATACAATGACACTATGAAAACCTTGCTCATATGTAAACAATAATTACTGTTGTCATAATCATTAATATTGCGAAGAACTTTTAAGTTATTTATGCCTTTTTATGTCAATCTTAGATTCAATATTATTGCAGGACACTTAAGTTTACGTCACATGCAAAATAAGTTATGTAAATTTATGTCAAACTATAAGGATCTAACGTAAATGCGTTAGTTTACATCGGACATTATCAGATTTAATGTAAAAAAATTTGTCATAAAGCTACAGTGAAATGAACATTTATGAGCTTGTTTCGGTTTAGTATGTTGTATATCAAATAATGTTGTTGATAAAGTTAAAGAAGAGTTGGTAAATTGAGAAGTCAAACTTGGGACAGAACTTGTGCCACACTCCAAGAAGATTGAGTTGTACAAGTTCAAATTTAGTACCCTTGCACTACAAGAAAAAACATCATTACCTATTAGCAAAAATCTGCAGATAATCCACAAAATTCGTAGGCAATATAGTTTTACCTACGAATTATTTATAGACAAAAATATGTAGGTAAAGTGGTTGTTGCAAACATTACCTACAGATTTATCAAGTAACTACAGATATTGAATACCCTTGAACTTATTCTAACTCAATCTTTTCTCTGAGTGGTCCAACCTCTGTCCTAAGTTTAACCTTTCTACTCACTAACTCTTTTTAAATTTTATAAAAAATCTTTCATTTGATACGCAACACCTCACACCGAAACAAGTTTAGGAATATCCATTTTATTGTAGTTTTTATTATTAGAGGTAGAAATGAACGAACCAATGTGAGAAATGAGGTTCGATTTCATGAAAGTCAAAAAATTTAAAATTATTTTACCATTATAACATATTCTTAGAATGACAAAACACAACAAACAAAACAAGAAAGCGTTGATGCAAAGCCATGACTGGGTTCCTTATAAACAATCACAACCATAAATAAAAATGCAAAGTTTAAGAAACAAGCCTCAATTGTGAAGCAAAGCCAACAACGACGAATAAATGAATCCATAAACCATCACCATTTCATCACTTAAGAACAAACCTTAACTTACAAGAGCATTTTATACGACTTTTCGCACAATGAGAAATGAGGAGGAGAATCATGTATCAAATATGTATAAAAAAACTTACATCGAACTTCTGATCATCTGATTAAATTATATTATTTACGTCGCACATTCGTAAATAACATGTTTTACTTTGAACAATACAAAGTTTGATGTAATCGCTTTCACATTTTTTACAAAATTCTCACTGCACTTTTTTATGTGGGTTCTCTGCTATTTAATGTGAATTAGGTAATATAAATGATTACTTCTGTATTAGTAAATATTGATATTAAAATTATGAAAAATCTAAATACATATTAGTATAAGTTTCATTGAATGAAAATAACAAAATTGAGCATTTAAAAAAGATCTTCAATTTTATTGTCTTCGTATTTTAAATTAGACATAATATTAGTCTCATGTATAAATTAAACTCATATCTCATTAGTATTGTATTTCTCTAACACACGTATGAAAGATCAACAATAACACCATCCATTACTCATGAATATGATTTTGCTAGGTAACATGTGGTAAGTTGTACATTAGAAAGAAGAAGAAAGTGAATGATATATGAGTAAGTGAAAGTGGTTTTGGTGGCAACATGTGGACACCATTGGTTTGGCATGCGAAACACTCATACATCTTTTGATATATACGGCAAGACAAAAGAAAGACACCAATAAAACTAAAACAAAAAGAAGAAGACATTGATTGCATTATTAACTCTAGTTATCCACAAATAATAAGTTGTTACATTACGTAGCCATGTTATTCACTATCTATCTACCTGCAAGCTCACAACAAACACATACATTATCAAAAACTCAAATCTCATCACTAGTTTTCATCTTCCCCCATTAATATTTTACGACACATTCATTCATGCGTTATAAAAAGGTTAAGAAAAAGTGTTTACATATAATGTAGGTGACGTATGTGGTTGTAATTATAGTATATAATAAGTGTGGAACATGAGGCAATCATTTATTCAACTTACTTAGCAGAAAACTTTAACCAGCAAGGGCATCTTGTAGTGGGTTTTTGACCATAAAGGAGATATAGTGTCTTTCTTCGTATCATAGATCACTTGTCTCTTCCATATATAATAAAAAAATAGGTTAGTAGTTTTTCCTTTTTAATTTTTTAGCTTCATACAAACATTGAAACACATGATCCAGATTTTCTGTTGGATTTTTTCATACTATCATTTATTGAGTATTAAAAATATTAGAGTTGTCAAAAGGGGTAACTTGACCCGGTCTGGCTCGATCCACTACGGGTTGATCACTTAGTGAGCCAATCCTACCTAGCTCACTTATTGGCGAGCCAAGAAAATTCGAATCTAATCCGTCCCATCACGGATTGATGGATTAAACAGGTTGATTCACGGGTTCCAACCTATTTTGACAACTCTAAAAAATATATAAATATTAATATTTTTTAATATATTTTAAAACATGATAATGTTTATCAACGTATTTTAAATATACTATAGAAAAATAGCACATAAAATTTAGCAAAAAAATTGAAACTACCAAAAGCATTACACTATATTGAATACTAGTATGTTATTGAGAAAAACAAAGTATACACACAAAAAAAAACACAAATAATTTATATCACTATAATAATCTTATCATTATGAATTTTATAAAAGTATTACATTATCTCAATTTAAAAGAAAAAAAAGAGTAAAATCAAAATACAATGATAAAATTGAAACAATATCTTAAAAAATTTAAATGAAAATTATATTATATGAAAAGTTATTTCTTGAATAAATTTGTATACTTGATTTTGGATTGAAATATATACTAAAGAAATAATAGTGATGTTGTGTTATGTATTAGGTTTATGTGGAAGAGAAAAACGGGTGGCCAGTGGAACACCCTGTCTTCAAAGATATTGATGTCGGTAACGCACTCTACACTCCCACGTGTGCTACAAAATGTGTCTCTACGTTTATCAATATTATAATTATAAAGCATTTACACCACTATGTTTACATTTTCGTTTTCTTCTGCCTAGGAAAATCAACCAGAAAATGAAACTTCAATTTTTAAATACAATAAATTCACACGAATACACTTTATTCTATTTCCTTTACTTATGTAAAAGTAAATTCGTACAACTTGAGAGTAGTCAAATGAGAGATCATTGACTCTTATCTTCGTGAAATTAAAATCAACATTTCGTAATATATATATATATATATATATATATATATATATATATATATATATATATATATATATATATATATATATATATAT
>Ga0214543_1011670_pt1 | contig 12174 bp, 7 predicted proteins | sample CNSS2metaG_FD_160094 | JGI IMG/M metagenome (GOLD analysis project Ga0214543, IMG submission 160094) | Root nodule microbial communities from cowpea collected in UCLA plant growth center, Los Angeles, California, USA - CNSS2 | ecosystem: Host-associated > Plants > Roots > Nodule | place: USA...
TATATATATATATATATATATATATAATAATTGCTTAAATAATTATATTTTATATTTATATGTTCGTTTTTCAAGTGTTGGTCCGGGGAATTGGATAATATTATTACTCCATAACCCGCATAACCCACGTGGTGCATTAATTAATTAAATAATTAATGGATAAAACCTGATGTTTAGCATCTATAAAAAGGTTGGTTAGTTCTGATCTCAGTGTACTCTCATCTTGGTAAAGAAACATGTCCGCTACTCGTGGCCTTCACTTTCTTTCTCTTTTCCTTCCGTTACTAATTATGGTAATTCAATTATATTAATTATATATAAGTTTGGTTTAAGTTTTATAACCATTTAACTATTTAGAAAATATGTTCAGCATATTTGTTTTCTTTTTCCTGATATTCTCTCACTAGCTCACTCATCCATATCTATTTATTTTCTTTTTGAAGGTTATATTTGTTAGTATTGAAATCTTAAAGGGGTCGGGTTTAATATGATCTATTCATTCTTATTTTACTATGACTTTCTAATTTGAAAAAAACAAACACATTTAAATGACAAAAGATTAAATGGCTAATTTTCATGTTGCACGATGCATTATGACGTAGATTAGATTAGACATAAGAAAATGTGATCTAAATAACAATAAAGTTTGTGTAAATTGTCTCGTTGGATTTTATATTCATATAGATTAAGACAGAAGTGACGTGTTTATTTTTTTTATATTAGTTTTTGTTCTAAATTCTTATGTTTCCGTAAAAAAAAAATCATTTTTAATTTTATAATAGTGTGAATTATTATCTATTTCTAGAAATATTTATTTATTTTCATTATACATGTTAATATAATCATATTAGGTATTTTTCATTTTTTAATTTAAAAAAACCTGTAAATATGTGATCTAACATATTATTAAGTTAAATAAAAATTATTACTTATTTTAAAATATAGTTCAAACTCAATTGTTAAATTCTTTGAACTTATCTCATAGAATTGGAACGAAGAAACCACTCATTTTAAGAGCTTTTTCTTTATATATATATATATATATATATATATATATATATATATATATATATTAAATGTTTCAAACATGTTTCATAATAATATTTGAGTTTTTTATATTATTTGACACATTTTCACTTCAATATAAGTTAAGAAAATATAACAAAACGTGTTTGAACGTTAAATAAACTTAATAAAATCTGATTAAAAAAACTTACACATTCTAAAGTTTGGAGACTTAATTACACCAAGATTTTAAAAAGGAACTAATTCCAATTTTTACAGAAAAATTAGAAACAAAAAATATATATAAAAATATATATATATATATATATATATATATATATATATATATATATATATATAAAAGTTATCGCTTATTTCATTTTGGTTAACATGAATTTTACTGTAAAATGGGAAGAACATTGAAGCAAGAGACATAAAAGTAGAGCTGCAAGATGAGAAGGTGGATGAATACAAAGTCACAATAGTGTCTAACAATTCACCTTACCTTACAGGCTACAAAACCACTTCAAAATTTGTTGAATCAAATTACATATATTCTGTTAAAAACCACAACTATCGCCATCAAAAGCTCACCCAGCCTTACATAGCAGAGCTACAAGATGAGAAGGTGGATGAAGACAAATCCACAATAGTGTCTAACAATTCATCTTACCTTACAAGCTACAAAACCACTTCAAAATCTGTTGAACCAAATTACATATATTCTGCTAAAAACCAAAACCGTCACCATCAAAAGCTCACTCAGCCTTACAAAGCAGAGTTGCAAGATGAGAAGGTGGATGAAGACAAAGCCGCAGTGGTGTCTAACAATTCACCTTTCCTTACAAGCTACAAAACCACTTCAAAATTTGTTGAACCAAATTACATATATTCTACTAAAAACCACAACCATCACCATCAAAAGCTCACTCAGCCTTACAACATAGAACTGCAAGATGAGAAAGTGGATGAAGACAAAGCCACAGTAGTGTCTACCAATTCACCTTACCTTACAGGCTATGAAACCACTTCAAAATCTGTTGAACCAAATTACATATATTTTGCTAAAAACCACAATCATCACCATCAAAAGCTCACTCAGTCTTACACAGCAGAGCTACAAGATGAGAAGGTGGATGAAGACAAAGCCACAGTGATGTCTAACAATTCACCTTACCTTACAAGCTACAAAACCACTTCAAAATCTGTTGAACCAAATTACATATATTCTGCTAAAAACCACAACCATCACGATCAAAAGTTCACTCAACCTCACACAGCAGAATTGCAAGATGAGAAGGTGGATGAAGACAAAGCCGCAGTGGTGTCTAACAATTCACCTTACCTTATAAGCTACAAAACCACTTCAAAATCTGTTGAACCAAATTACATATATTCTGCTAAAAACCACAACCATCACCATCAAAAGCTCACTCAACCTTACACAACAGAGCTGCAAAATGAGAAAGTGGATGAAGACAAAGTCATAGTAGTGTCTACCAATTCACCTTACCTTACAGGCTATGAAACCACTTCAAAATCTGTTGAACCAAATTATATATATTCTGCTAAAAATCAAAATCATCACAACCAAAAGCTCACTCAGCCTTACACAACAGAACTCCAAAATGAAAAGGCGGATGAAGACAAAGACACAGTTGTGTCTAACGATTCACCTTACCTTACAAACTACAAAATCACTTCAAAATTTGTTGAATCAAATTACATATATTCTGCTACAAACCACAACCATCACCGTTAAAAGCTCACTCAGCCTTACGCAGCAAGTTACACTCATGCTCATCAACTCAATGAAGTCGATCATCCTTACATCAGTGTCTATGGTGCCAAGAATGTTCCAAAACCGTCATCCTATGATGATACCAATAAACCTTACATAATACAATATGGTGGAACCGATCCTAAAATTGACATGAAAGTGTCTTCCAGAGTGGATCATACAGAGGCTTTCAAGGTAGGATTTTTCGCTTTGAATGATCTTCATGTTGGGAATGTGATGACACTACAATTTCCCAATAGAGAGGTTTCTGACTTTCTCCCCAGAAAGGAAGCTGATTCTATTCCTTTCTCAACCTCACAACTTCCCAGTGTTCTTCAACTCTTCTCGATCCCAGAAGATTCTCCTGAAGCCGTTGCCATGAGAGGAACACTTGAACAATGTGAAGCAGAACCCATGAGAGGAGAGACCAAGATTTGTGCCACCTCTCTAGAGTCCATGCTGGAATTCGTTAGCACCACCATTGGTTCAGAGACCAAGCTCGATCTTCTCACAACCACCATTCCCACACTCTCTGGTGTCCCTCTCCAAAAGTTCACCGTTTTGGAAGTATCAGAAGATATCAATGCTCCCAAATGGGTGGCTTGTCATCCCCTACCTTACCCTTATGCCATTTACTACTGTCACTCTGTAGACACAGAGAGCAAGGCGTTCAAGGTCTTGTTGGGTAGTGAGAATGGAGAAAACAAAGTTGAAGCTCTTGGAATCTGTCATTTGGACACATCAGATTGGGATCCAAACCACATTATATTTAGGCAACTTGGAATTAAAGCTGGGCAGGATCCAGTGTGCCATTTCTTCCTCGTAAAACATCTATTGTGGATTCCCCAACCTTCACAAGCCACCATGTGAAGGAACTTCGCTAGCTTCTGCAATAAACGTCAATCTCAGTAGAGATGATCATGTTCCGTATGCGGACTTTCTCCTTGTGTTTAGGTTTTTGTGCCTTGTTTTATGTACAATAATGTGTTAGGCAGAAAAAACCTCCTTGTTAATGTTTATGTTCTTGGAAGAGCTGCACAACTCAACGGGAATGGAAACATCGACTTGGTGTAGTGTTAAATTCACAATGAATGTATTTTATCTAGTTGAAGCTAGCTAATGTAAAATGTTGTGTTGTTCATCACAATGAGCAAGACGTGCAGTTTTGATAATTATTGGTATTTTTCGGTGTTTGCAAGTTTTTTGTTAAGATTTTTAAATAAGAATTTGTAGAAAGAAAATTTAAATTTGAATAAACTTTGATAAATCTGAATGGAAATGCATAGATTAAGAGTAAAATAGCATTTTACTTTATCTGCTACAATAGTTAATGTTTTTAATTGCATTTGAAGTTTGTAATTATAATTTAACTAATATATAACATGTTTACTTTGCATCAAGAATCAAATAAAATTTGTATCCAGATTATCTTTCAAATACGTGTCTCTGAACATTTTTTACAAATATTGATACTACAGAAAAATATGTACGCATGCATGACATTACTTTATAAAAGAGTTAGAAAACACTCAAATCCTCTCTTTATCTTTAATTAATTTATCTTTTGTTTGATAAAAAAATCAAATAAAATGTAGAAACTTTATTTCTCTTATGAATCAACATAAGTATAAGTTATTATTCAAGGTTTTGTCTTGTTGTACTACAATTAATTAGTATCTTTAAAAAACCTTATTATTATATTATTTTTTATCAGCTTGTATATTATTATGTAGTAATTAGCTATATGAACGTAATAAACCACAATTGGGACAACCAAAACCGTCTCTGTCACATTCTGCCACCCAATTATAATCCATAATAATTATGTGATAAGTGTGTGTTTTAATTTTTCTATCGTATCGTCAACGTGTGTATGAATGTTCATACTCAAGTTTCTTTCATTTTCTTTTTCATTTTTGGGCCAACCAACGCACCTACCACTATTTATGTATTTATGGAAGACTCTTTTGTATCTTGCACGAATTAATATAATTAAACCAGTTCTTTCATGAGACATGGCCAAAAGATTTCATATCATTGATCATGAATATATTTATATAAAAAATCAAGAAAAAAAATACTTTCCTTTTTTGTATTTATTATTAATTCGTATATAATATAGGGATTTCTAGTTAGACTTTAATTTTTAACATTGTTTTTGTTCCAATTTGTGACTATGAAAAAGTTAAGAATCTATTTATGTGGGGATCACCCTATTAACTTGATAATGTCATATAACGACTTTCTGGAGATGGTGTGGTGTAGGACAATTATATTTACAAATTACAATGTCATGTGGAGTATATTTGCTTCAACAATTATAGATCCACTATTCGTGTTTAATTCATGATTTTCAAACTGCCAGAAAGGCAAAAGTTACATCAATATTGAAAAGATACACTACAAAATTCTCATAAACAAAATTAATTTTAATTATAAAAAATTGTTAATTATCATAATGACTAACAATTTTTTATCACTAAAATTATTGTTAACTGTAATGATATAACTATAAGTTTCTTAAATTAAAAAAAAAAAATTAAATATGTTTTTGGTCCCTTAACTTTCAGTGAATTTTGCAATTAGTCTATTTCAAAATTTTAAATTAACTTAGTCCTTTATCTTTCGAAATACGTGAAGATTTTGTTAGGTTTATTTGATATTTTGTCCGCATTTCAAGATTGTATTTGAGTTATTTATACTGTTTGACACATTTTTACTTTAATGTTAAGACAAATATTATTATTAAACGTGTTTAAAATGTCAAATAAATTTAACAAAAATTGATTAAAAAAACTAAATTCATGTATTTAGAAAGATAAAAGACTAAATTGGTCCAAAGTTTCGAAATAGACTAATTCTAAAATTTATTGAAAGTTAACAAAAAAAAATATATTTAGAAAAAAAAAACTTCCTATATGTAAAATTATGAAAATCTGATAAAATATAAGAATGTTTTGAAGACATTTTTATTTCATCTATTTATAGACACACTTCCATTACCTGTACTTAAATTTTATTATAAAAAAACATACTTATCTAAAAATAGATAATATTTCAAATACAACCACTCATTCAATCAATATTATTTAAACTTAAAAAGTCAAAATCTCTCTCTATATATATTGGAATCATTACTGCAGGAGCATTAAATGCAGAAAGCAAGTTACATTGTGACAGGAAGTTAGGGTCTGTTTCTGATTATTGTGAAGAGAGTCCAATTGATGCAATAAGTGTTGATAGAAAAGTGGTCCACTTCTTCCCATGCCCTAGACAATAATGCACTACCTGCATGTGGAGCATAATAATATACAAGTTTTCAAGCTTTGTCCTTTTTAGGAATTTTCACGGCTTTCACATTCATTAGGTATACTACAAAACACTTCACTTTTTCAAATTTAGACCATCTTTTGTATTTGGTGTTCACAAATCTGCATTTACATTCCACAACTGAAAAAGTCATATTCATAATTTTAAATTTAATATCCCACGTTAAACTTGGTTTATATGTATATTTGTAGGTCAATTACGTTAAACTTGTTATTGAGTATACCATATGCATATGTTGATATGGCAGCAGGGTTGGTCATAAGAAACATACACTATATACTAAAACTAAAATCTAAATCTAAATTAGAGTATATCCATATATAAATAACACAACTACCTTTATATTTTAATTTTAATAAATTAAGATAAATTTAAATCCATTTTCTAGTATTAAAATTATGCTATGATGCACCGATACTTTAATTTGGATTACGTATTTGTATCTGACACATATTCATGTCTGATACTTGAGGATACCTTATTGATACTTATCATTGAAGTATCTAATTTATAAGTCGTAGTATATTACAAGAAAATATTTTAATAATGATCAATTTTAGTGACAACAAATAATTAGTCAATATATATTGATCAATTTAGGTACCAATCTAAAAATTAAAAATATCTGACAACTAAAATAGTCTCAACAAAATATAATTGGTCTCTAAATTGATAATTAAAATAGTTTTTATTATAAATTTATTTCTAAATTGGTCACTAACATTAGTTACCAAAGTTTTGATTACCAAAATAATTAGTTTCAAAATTGTTCACTAAACATTAGCTATCAAGGTTTTGACTACCAAAATAATTGGTCTCTAATTAGGAAATAGATCTCTAACATATTTTTTGTTATTAAAATTAATCATTATTTAAGTGTTTTCCTGTAGTAGCACTTTTATGACGACAAAAATTTATATTTTTTATATTAACAACTTTAACAATATAGTTTTAATTTGGATTTACACAATAACAATCTTATATTTATAATATTTTTTAAGGATTATTATATATTTTTTAATATTTATAAATCACATATTTATCATCTATCGTATTTATTATTTTCAAAATAAACTTATTGATCTATGGAATCCAGTACCATAGGAATTATGTCTCCTCTGAGAAGATAGATACAGTATCGCGAGTGCATCTGGTTCTGAAGACAAACTTTCACATGCTATGCTTCTCATAGTGCTTGCAAATTATTAAGGAATCGGTGCACCCTACAGCTACAACTTCAGCATCTTTTGTCGCAGTAGTGGATCTTTTTACTGTTAAGGCACTCACAGACAAAGTAGGATCTATGTAATGGTTTACAAGGAACGAACACATGAAAACACTGTCTAGTTTTTTTGTTTCTATGTATTTTCCAGCTATTTTCGTCTTCACTCACAGTTGGCCATGATTGCGCACGAGTTTCAAGTCCTTTTAGTTTGTGTCGGCAAATTCGTATGAGAAACCTAGAAACTAAACTATGAAAACTTTTTTTTTCTTTGAGGTGATAAATTATTGTTCATGTTTCACCTTATATTTACCATCCTTTTAAAAATGCGATTCAAAAGTAGGGTTCATAAAATGGTATAAGTAAACGTTTTCAATTGAAAAAGGACCTCTGGTATATGTCACAGAAGACCCCATGAATCGTTTTATGAGACTGACTTCATAATGAAAGAAAAAGTTACATAAAACGAAAAGGAAACGTGAGGTTATTGTAACCTAACTTTGCACAGGAGAAAGATCGACCACATTTTTTGTGAAGATAAACAAGGATTTTCAAACACAATAAATAGAAAAGAAGAAAAACAAATTGTAAGAAAAATAATAGAGTTATCTCTTGGATGTTGTTGGAGCTAGTGGCGTTACGTACCTCACTTTCACTATCCATGGTGGACCCTCTAGTAGGGTTTTCCTTTTCAATACGCTCCTTTACGTACATCCATTATTACACTCAGTCAAACGTGCCTAAACCAGTAGCTCATGCATAATTTTTCTTCCTTTTTTTTTTCTTTTCTGAGGGATGCCTTGTACAAAAATGAAGAGATTAATTTTAATTTAGAATTTTTTACGAGTTTCTTTACGATTTAAACTTCACACAAACGAGGTTCTTTTTCAAAGTCTTATTCCTCTTTTTAATATGACGAAAAAAGAAGAGAAACAAGTATAGGAAAAGCATATTCCTTAAATAAATTATCCAACCCCTTTATTCCTCGATTATAAATTTTGTGGAGAAAAAAATGGGTATTCTTAAAAGCAGAAAAAAGTTCACCTAATTAAGACTTGAGAGACTTTTGCATTGATCATTCAAGTAATGGAAAAAAAGTTTTGAAAGTTGTTGAAATATTGGGTTTTTTTTGTTCAATCCAAATAGATAATTAAAAAAATACATATCCAATGTCATTCAACAAGATATATTATATTTCCATAATACGACAAAATATTAGTATAAATATAAAATTGTCTTAATGTCAAATTTAAGTGTCATTTCCTTAAAATAGTTTTTTTTCTTTTCCCGCTTTTTCCTGTCATATAACTTTTCTTCCTTTTCTTCTCATATTCAAGCAAATGTGTCAGGTAGTTGTCTTACAAAGTTGTGTTTTTCATCGCTTTCTCACTTGCTGTCATTTTATGGCGGAGTTTTTATCAAAACATAATAGTTAGCCATAAAATTCTTAAAATATACAAAAAATAATCATGAAAATAACTGTATATAACTGAGAAACTAATATCTCAAACAAGATCATGAAATTAGGTGTAAGAGAGAAAACCTCAATTGCTTTTCAACCTTTTGTTATTTATAAAAGTTATTGTATTTCATACACAAGTCACTTTGGAATCTAATTTTTTATTTAAAAACTATACTCTAAAAAGAAAAAAAACACACACACACACACAATCACTAGATCATAACACGACGTCGTAATTGTCATTAAGTGCTGAGATTGGTCCCCAGCTGAACCTGTGGCACTCTGCCATTTCCATTTTCTACTCCCTTGTTTTTGGAGTTAGATTTACCTCCGAAATGACCGAAAGACCCTTCCATTTCTTCAAGCGTTTTACCACGTGTCTCGGGAAGCGCAAAGTAGAAGAACAACCACCCAATCACTGCAACACCAGAGTAGAGGAAGAAAGTTCCACCAAAAGTAATGGCTTTCGTGAGGGACAAAAACGTCATTGTCACAACCCCACTACTCACTCTATTCACCACCACACCGGCGGCCACACCCTGCGCCCGCAACCGCAACGGAAAAACCTCAGCGCTGTAAACCCACGTGATGGGTCCAGCACCGATGGAAAACGTGGCCACGAAGGCTAACACCATCGCTATGCTCAATCCAATGCCCCACATCGGTTTACTCTCAGACCGCTCAATGATGGTAAAGCCTATTCCCAGAGTGAGAAGCGACACCATCATGCCCGCAACACTAGACAACAACATGGGACGACGACCCACGCGGTCCAACACCAAAGAAGAAAGTACGATGAACAAGGTCTTCACGAATCCAACGGCCACGGTTGCAAGAAGCGTGTGTGTGTCATCGGTCATCCCAGCATTCTGGAAGATTCTCGGACTGTATAAAACGATGGCGTCTACGCCCGACGCTTGTTGGAAGCAGTAAATCCCGAGCGCTGCAATCACGATGTGACGAACCGCCGGCGTTGGATAAAGGAACAGCTCTTTCCACACGTCCTTGCCCGTGCTTTGTTTGGTTACCTGAACGACGTCGTCGTTGCAGCTCTCTGGGATCCCTGCGGCTTGTTTGATCTCGGCCAGCCTCAGTTGAGCTTCTTCCTTGCTGTCGGAGGTTTTGTTAAGCACTTTCGCTGCCTCTCCCAAACGCCCGTTCATCACCAGCCACCGTGGAGATTCCGGCATCGCCAACACTCCCAGTGTTATGAGTGCCGAAGGAATTGCACCCACCCCGAGCATCATTCGCCATCCCAACTTCAATGTCATCTTTGAAAATGCGAAGTTTGATATGTATCCGAGTAATATCCCTCCATTAATAAAAGCCTGCAAAATCATGTTTTTGTAAATAAACAAATGAACATACATACATAACGAAATCAAAGTTTGATTGAATTATATTCAGGAAAAAAAAAATGATTACATCGGTGAAGGAAGTGAGGAAGCCACGATAGGAGGCTGGGGAGACCTCGGCGGAGTAGACGGGGCCGATCATGAGGGCGTAGCCGATGCCGATTCCGGCGACGAAACGGCCGAACATGAGAAACGCATAGTTGGGGGAGAAACCCATGAGAATTGCTCCGGCGAAGAAGATGGTGCCGGCGAAGACAATGGTGTATCGGCGGCCTATCCAGTCGGAGGTTCTGCCGGCCAAGCATGAGCCTATGAGAGAGTAGAGGTTGATGATTCCCAAGAGTATCTCTATTTTCACATCCGACACCTTTAGGTCCTTCTTTATGTATATGGCTGCACCGGTCATCACCCCAATATCTGTAACAATAACAACATTCATCGTAACTACACATACACCACAATTTACACATTTATAATTTGGTTATATCAGGAGATTCCCTTTCTCTAAATAAAGAATCTTGCAAACATTCTTTTATTTTTTCTATTTGTTTTCTCACGAAGTCTTCTTCCCCTTTTCCCTTTTCATACTCAACTGGATATTATAAGTGTTACAGGACAATTCTGGTCTCTGCACATGTTACAGCGTTAAGAAATAACATGGATATAGATAAGAAGACTGACCATAACCAAGTAAAATGCATGTAGTGGAGGCCAATATAGCGCAGCCAAAAGCATAGAAGTTTGTTTTGGGCTTCTTGGGAGGATCGAAATCATCAAGTGCTTTATGAGTTTCAACTCCCTTTCCCTCCTCTGCCATGTTGTTGACTTGGTTGAAGGGAAAATGTGAGAGGAGAGGAGGGAGATGAGAGAAAAGCGTGTTAAATTGGTAACATGTGTTTATTTTTTGGGTAACATGAGGTGAAGAGAGAAAAATTAAGGAGTTGCTATGTGAAAAGAAAGGTTGAAGGAGGTGCTTAAATAGACCATATTGCCATGCAAATGCATCCCTCACCATAAACAGAAAGAGTGTCACATGGTGGGAGTAAAATCCCCAACACTCTCTCTTTACCTAAACAAATAGTTGTCACTTTGTGTGCCACTTGTTTTTGTTTTCTTTTATGTACTGTGTGGATATTGTTATTTTATTTTTAATTATATTTTAAGATTTTAATCGGTCGAATGTTATGATAAGAGATGTCGTATTGTTATTTTATTCTGATTTAAAAAAATATACCTTTAGTTTAATCATAAAAAAAATTGAAACAAACCAAATCAATTATTAGTCTAAAAAGAGTCATTTTTACGTTTCGTTTAAACTCATAAAAGACCAACATAATGCATCATATGTAAAAAAAAAAAAAGAAAAAAAAAGAAGAAGAAGCTAAATTATTCTATGTCAGACTTTGATGTGACACAAAAAAACAAGTTTTACATTGAATTAAAACACAAATAAATAAATAAATAAATAAATAAATATATATATATATATATATATATATATATATATATATATATATATATAAAGTATGAATGTTGACCAAGATATATGATCTCTAACCATTAGTTTTGAATTAGGAATGGTTTGACAAATAAGTTATAAAGTGATCGTTCATAATTATATTGGGTTAGGCCCAACATTTCCAACCCAATACCACTTAAGAGTCCAAAGTCAAGCTAGATACAAGAGAGCTTAGGAAGAAGATGTGACCCTCAATAACTAAAAACCAAAATTTTAAGTGATTACGACATGGTTCTAACCCACCTTAATTCGTTGGTTCTACATTTTGGATGGAAAAGGTATTTTTAGAAGAAGTAGAAAGAACTTGATGAAACAATACAATTACTTTCCCATCCATTGGTGGGCCCTGTTGTAGGGTTTCCTTAGGCCCACCTTCTTGGGCTCCTTTTGCATAAGAAAACGAAGAAGAGATTAATTATATTGTGGAGGGACAGAGTCCATTTACTTTTTAATATTCATGTTATGTAATTTAACTAATTACATTAATTTCAAGATACAATC